>SAMEA3663013__coassemble_655_pt1 | contig 20547 bp, 17 predicted proteins | sample SAMEA3663013__metabat2_high_PE_026 | metagenome-assembled genome bin SAMEA3663013 (sample SAMEA3663013) | pig gut metagenome | biome: pig gut; feature: pig-associated habitat; material: faeces | place: France | collected 2012 | reverse complement strand
CGGTGCAGCTCTTTCAGCCTTTAATGCTTGGCAGCTAATAGCAGGGCTAGAAACCCTAAATGTGCGTATGAGAGCAATAAGCGCAAGTGCTCTAAAAGTAGCGCAGTTTTTAGAAAGTCATCCAAAGGTAAAAAGCGTAAACTACCCAGGACTAAAAAGCTCGCCAAACTACGAGCGAGTTAAAGCAAATTTTACCGAAGGGCTTGCTAGTGGGCTTTTGGCTTTTGAAGTGGCTGATGAGCAGACTGCGCTAAAAGTAGCAAATGGCACGAAGATTTTTAGAGTAATGGTAAATATAGGCGATAGCAAGAGCATCATCACACACCCAGCCTCTACTACTCACGCTCAGCTAAGCAAAGATGAGCAGCTAAAAGCAGGCATTAGCGCTGGGCTAATCCGCCTAAGCGTAGGACTAGAAAACGCAGATGATTTGATAGAAGATCTAAAAAAGGCACTTGCGTGAGTTTGATTACCACAAAGGGTGCTTATGGGCTTATGGCTGTTTTTGAGGTCTCAAAAGGCACTAGCGAGCATCCTGTATCTATAAATGCGATTTCAGCAAATATCGGCGTTTCTCGCAATTATTTAGAGCAGATTTTAAACGCTTTAAAAAAAGCAGGGATAATAAGCGCAGTAAAAGGTATGAAAGGCGGATACTATCTAAGTAAAAGCCTGAGCGAAATCAGCTTTGGCGAGGTTTTAGATACGCTTGAAAATGTCTTTGGCTTTTTTGCCAAAGACATTGAGGGTGAGTATAAAGAGCTTTTTAACACGCTTGATAAAGAGCTTAAAAAGCTTTTTAGCAAGCCTTTAAGCGAGTTTAACAAAAACGCAGATAAATATTTAAACTACGCAATTTAAAGGAAAAAAATGAAAATAGCAAAAAATATAACTGAGATGATAGGTGGCACGCCGCTGCTTAAAATCAATAGTTTTGGTGGAGAAATCCTAGCAAAGGCTGAGTTTGTAAATCCAGGTCACTCAGTAAAAGACCGCATTGCTTATGCGATGATAAAAGACGCCTTTGATAGTGGCAAAATCACTAACCAAAGCGTAATCATCGAACCAACTAGTGGAAATACTGGCGTGGGACTTGCGATGGTTTGCGCAGCTTTGGGGTTAAAAGCCATTTTTACCATGCCAGCTTCTATGAGCAAAGAAAGGCAACTCATCTTAAAAGCGTATGGTGCCCAGCTTGAGCTAACTGAGCCAAGCCTAGGTATGAAAGGCGCTGTGGATAAAGCAAATGAACTAGCTAAAAACCTAGCAAATAGCTTTATCCCAAGCCAGTTTGATAATGCTTCAAACCCTAAGATTCATTATAACACAACAGCAAAAGAAATTTTAGAGCAAACTGATGGCAAAATAGACTTTTTCGTAGCTGGCTTTGGCACTGGTGGGACAATATCAGGCGTGGGCAAAGCGCTAAAAGAGCATAACCCAAATGTAAAAATCATAGCAGTCGAGCCTGAGGCTAGCCCGCTTCTTACTCAAGGCAAAGCCGGACCTCACGCTATACAAGGAATAGGGGCAAACTTCATCCCAGCAAACCTTGATAGAAGTGTAATTGATGAGATTTGCACAGTCTCAAACGACGATGCTATCGCAACTACAAGAAAACTAGCTAGCGCAGAGGGTGTATTAGTAGGCATTTCAGCTGGGGCAAATGTATTTGTAGCTAGCAAAATAGCAAATGAAAATAAAGGCAAGGTAGTAGTAACTGTGCTGCCAGATACGGGGACTAGATACTTCTCAACAGGAATTTTTGAATAGATTTTGTGTGGCAATTCGTCTCGCAGCACTATTATAAAAAAAGCCAGCCACGCGCGCCCCCAGATGAATTTCACATTCTATCCCTGCGGCGCGCTTGCTACCTTTTGTCATACTAGCACCACGATACTAGAATTGCCGTTTTTAAGGAATTCTAGAATTCCTAAAAATCTAGAATTCTCTATGAAATTTTAGAATTCTCTAGGGAATTCTAGATTTGCGTTAGCGGCAGTTAAAAACAGGCTTCAAGCTCGCTTCACAAAAGGATAACAATGAAAGAAATACCAGCAATAGATCTAAGCGAATACAAAAACGCTAGCACGCCTGAGGCAAAGGCGGCATTTTATGAAAAGCTACTTCACGCAGCGCATGAGGTAGGATTTTTTTATCTAGTAGGACATGGCATAAGTGAGGAGCTTTGCGATAAACTAAGAGCGCAAAGCAAAGAGTTTTTCTGCTTGCCACTTGAAGTAAAACAAAAAATCGCCCTTGAAAACTCAAAGCATTTTCGTGGCTATACAGCAGTGGGCGGTGAGTACACACTAGGGCAAAAGGACTGGCGAGAAGAGATTGATTTAGGGCTTGATCAGCCGCCAAGGGGCGATGAGCCAGCATTTATGAGACTTTATGGGCCAAATCAATGGAGCGATGAAACAGCAGAGCTTAAAAAAACCTTTGATGAGTGGCAAGGCAAGGTAAATGAAATGGGCTTTACTTTGCTTGATGCTTTTTCTAATGCGCTTTATGGGCGTTCTGGGGTTTTTGATGAGCTTTTTGGTGATGATTTTTATGAGCATGGCAAGCTTATTCATTATCCAGGTAGAGCCGAGGCTGGAGATGAGTATAGCGCAGATACACAAGGCGTAGGCGCGCATAAAGACGATGGCTTTCTTACACTTTTAATGATAGATGAGATAGCCGGACTTCAAGTAGAGGCCAAAAAAGGCGAGTGGATAGATGCAAGCTATAAAAAAGGCGCCTTTGTGATAAATATAGGCGAATTTTTGGAGATTGCTACTGATGGGTATTTGCGTGCGACAAACCACAGGGTAAAAAGCCCACTAAAAGGGCAAGAGCGTATTTCGTGCGTGATTTTTTTAGGCTCAAAGCTAGATCACAAGCTAGAAGTTTACGAACTACCACCGCAGCTAAAAGAAAAAATGAGAGGCGTGGAGCGTGACCCGCACAACCCGCTAATACCAACAATCGGCTGGAACTATCTAAAACATCGCCTTCGCTCTCACAAAGAAGTGGCGCAGAAGTTTTATGCTGATGTCTACGACCCCACAAATCCTGCATCAGCGCTAAAAGCAGGTATAGGCGAGTAAAGTTTTTAAAACTTAGAATTCCTAAGTGAATTTGCCTAGGAATTCTAGGGTTTTTCTTAGGAATTCTAGAATTTATCTTAGGAATTTTAAATTTTATCTTAGGAATTCTAGAATTTATCTTAGGAATTCTAGAATTTTTCTTAGGAATTCTAGAATTCCGGTATTTAGCGATATTCTAGAGCATATTTATTATTAAGATTTCATTTAAAGTTACTTTTAGCCCTTTTTGCTATAATCTGCTAATTTTTTTAAGGATGTTAGATGAAAGTCTTGGATGCGATACCTCGCAGTGGTAATGGAAGCTTGGTAGCCCAGATTGCTGTAGGTGTGCTTATAGGCGCAGTGCTTGGGTATTTTTTATATCTTTATCATATAGATAGCATTGCTGTGATTTTAGAGCTGCTTGGTAGCTTGTTCGTTGGAGCTTTAAAGGCTATTGCGCCTATTATGGTTTTTGTGCTGATTTGTGAGTCTATTGCTACAAAACACTTTACTTCTACTAGTTCTACTGGGCTTAAAAAAATCATTGTTTTGTATATCGTTGGCACCTTGCTAGCAAGTGTTTGTGCGGTTCTTGCTAGTTTTGCTTTTCCTACTAGCTTGGTGCTAGAAGACGCCGCAACAAACGCTAGTGCGCCAGCTAGCGTGGGGGCTGTGCTAATAAATCTAGCCAAAAAAGCCGTAGATAATCCAGTAAATGCTCTTGCTACTGGTAATTTCATCGCTCTTATAGTTTGGGCGGTGGGACTTGGTATAGCACTTCGCCGCGCATCAAATAGCTCAAAAGCAGCTCTGGTAGATCTTGCCCAAGCTATAAATAAAGTAGTTTATTTAGTCATCCGCCTAGCTCCATTTGGTATCTGCGGTCTTGTTGCTACTAGCGTGGCGCAGACTGGATTTGAGACTCTTGGCGGGTATTTGAAGCTGATTTTAGTGCTTGTGCTTTCTATGCTTTTTGTCGCTTTTGTGGTAAATGCGGTTATTGTTTTTGTGATGATAAAGAAAAATCCTTATCCGCTGATTTTTACTTGTATCAAAAATAGCGCAATTACAGCATTTTTCACTCGCTCATCGGCTGCGAATATCCCTGTAAATATCGCTCTTGCTGAAAAACTTGATATAGATGAAAAGCTATATTCTGTTAGCATACCGCTTGGTGCTACTGTGAATATGGCTGGAGCTGCTATCACAATAGCAGTGCTCTCACTAGCTGCTGTTCATACTCTTGGCATTAGCGTAGATTTTGGTACTGCGCTTTTGCTTTGCTTTGTATCTGCAATTGCAGCTTGTGGGGCTAGTGGTATTGCTGGAGGTTCGCTTATGCTTATTCCACTTGCTTGTTCGCTTTTTGGTATCTCAAATGACATTGCTATGCAAGTGGTGGCTATCGGCTACATCATCGGCGTTATACAAGATAGCTTTGAGACAGCGCTAAATAGTTCTACTGATGTGTTATTTACAGCTGCTGTAAATGAAAATATTAAAAAGGATTAGAAAATGACATGGAATTTAACTGAGTTTTTTGAAAATGAAAGCCAAGCTAGCGAGTTTTGTGTGAATTTATTAGCTGAGGCAGAGGGGTTTGAAAAAGAGTATAAAAATAACCTTTTTGCTCTAAGCGATAATGATTTTGAAGAAGCTCTTAGAAAGTATGAGAGCATAAGTGAGCGTGCTTCAAAGGCGGTGAGCTGGGCGCATTTAAGCTTTGCTAAAGATACTAGAAAAGGTGCTTTGCAAGCAAAGTTTGAAGAGTTTTATACCAAAATAGATGAAAAACTGCTATTTTTTATGCTTGAGTTTAATGCTTTGCCAAGGCAAAAGCAAGAGAGCTTTTGTGAGCATTGTGAGCAGTATAGATATTTTTTAGAGCGTAGCATAGAGAGTAAAAAATACGAACTAAGTCTAGCAGAAGAGCGTGTGCTGCTTCGCACAGCAAATACTGGAGCAAGCGCATTTTCTAGGCTATTTGATGAGAGTATGGCACGCATTAAGTTTGATTTTAAGGGCGAAAAAATCGGAGAGGAAGAGCTACTTTCAAAACTAAGTGATAAAGACCGCCTAGTGCGAAAAGCAGCAGCCCTTAGCTTAAGCGAGGGGTTAAAGGCAAACTCGCATTTGCTAAGTTTTATTTTTAATATCATAAAAACTGATCTTAAAAACGACTGCGAGCTTCGTGGCTATGAGAGTGCTGAGAGTCCTAGGCATATAAGCAATGCTGTAAGTAAAGAAAGCGTGGATGCGCTAATTAAAGCTTGTGAGAGTAACTTTGAGCTAAGTCACCGCTACTATGCTAAAAAGCGTGAAATTCTAGGATACTCAGAGCTGTATGATTATGACCGCTATGCGCCACTTGGCAGTGATGATGGCGAGTTTAGCTTTGATGAGGCAAAAGAGCTTGTGCTTGCTGCGTTTAAAGACTTTAGCCCGCAGTTTGCCACTATCGCTGAGACTGGGCTAAATAACGGCTGGTGCGATGCTATGCCAGCTGATTTTAAAATGGGCGGGGCTTTTAGTCATAGTGCTTCTGCTGATACGCATCCTTTTGTGCTGCTAAATTTCACAAACAAACGCCGTGATGTCTACACGCTAGCTCATGAGTTTGGTCATGCTATACATCAGTTTTTAAGCTATAAGGCTGGGTATTTTGGCTCTCACACGCCTCTAACGATGGCTGAGACAGCATCGGTTTTTTGTGAAATGCTGGTTTTTGAACGCATTAAAAACGCAGCTAGTTCAAATGAAGAAAAGCGTGCGATTTTGGGTGCTAAAATAGAAGATATTTTTGCTACTTTGTTTAGACAGATTAACTTTACTACCTTTGAGCGTGCTGTGCATAATGAGCCTGATGAGCTAAGCTGCGATAATATAAGCAAACTTTGGATGAATGAGAGCGAAAAAATGTTTGGCGATAGCTTAAAGCTAAATGATTATTACGAGCTTTGGTGGAGTTATATACCACATTTTATTCATACGCCGTTTTATTGCTATGCTTATAGCTACGCTCAGCTTTTGGTTTTGGCGATTTTTGGACTTTATAAAAGTGGTAAATGCGAGAATTTTGTAGAGATTTATACGCAGTTTCTAAGCCTTGGTGGCAGCAAAAGCCCAAAAGAAATGGTGGCTATGTTTGGCTTTGATATTGAAAGTAGCGAGTTTTGGCAAATCGGCATAAACGAGGTTAAAAAGCTAGTTGATGAGTTTGAGAGTTTATAAGGAATTCTAGAATTCCCTTAGGAATTCTAGATGGAATTTTAGAATTTTGTAAGGAATTCTAGTTAGGAATTCTAGAATTTTCTAGGGAATTCTAGTTAGGAATTCTAGATTGAATTCTAGAATTCCTAAGTATTAAAAGGAGAAAAAATGCAAAAGTTCTTAGCCAGTGGTGATTTTAATGCTTTAATGAAAAGGCACGCAAAAGAAGTTTTGCATTTGCTAATTGCTAAAAATCAAAAGTTTGATATCCTAGCAGATGTGGAGCAAATAGAGTTTAAGCCAGCCTTGCCAAAGGGGCTTTTGCCTGAGAAAAATGCCGTGCTTTTTGGGCTTGAGGGTTATACGCTTAGTTCTGCTTATGTAAGTGAGAGTGGGCTACATTTTCACGCTGCTTTTGGCGAAAATGATTTTGAGAGCATGGTGCTAATCCCGCTTTGCGCTATCATGCGAATAAGTTCTGGGAATGCTGTGTTTTTTGTGAGTTTTGCTATGCCAGAAGAGCCCAGCGAGACTGAGAAAAGCAAAAATATTTTCAAAGCAAACCCAAAAAATAAAGATTTTTTTAAGAAGTAGAAAATGGATATATTATCTAGCTTAAATGATGCCCAGCGTGAGGCTGCTAGGCACATAGATGGCGCAATGCTAATCCTAGCAGGCGCAGGGTCTGGCAAGACGCTTACTATCACAACTCGCCTTGCTTATCTTATCGGCGAGGTGGGCATAGACCCACTAAATACGCTAACGCTTACTTTTACAAACAAAGCTGCTACTGAGATGAAGCTAAGGGCTTTAAATCTAATTAGAAGTTCGCAGCCATCAGCAAATCCTTTACTTTGTACTTTTCACAAGTTTGGACTGCTGTTTTTAAAGCTATATATGAGAGAGCTAAATAGGGCAAATAACTTTGTCATAATCGATATCGACGATAAGAAAAAAATCATAAAAGAGTTTGAAAATAGCATTGCTACAAATATCGTTAGTAATGAAATTTCGCGCTATAAAAATATGCTTTTAAGCCCAGAAGAGATTATTTCTAGCTCTGTCATACCAGCTTTTATCGGTGGTAGAGCAAACTACGAAAAAATCGCCAAAGCCTACAAAAGCTACGAGGAGTATTTGGTAGCAAATAATCTAGTTGATTTTGATGATTTGCTGTGTTTGACATATAGAATTCTAGATTCAAACCCTAATTTATGCAATCAAATCTCAAACCGCTACAAATACATAACAATAGATGAGTATCAAGACACAAACGAACTTCAATACAAACTACTTCGCAAACTTTGCCAGGCGCACGAAAATGTAGTAGTAGTGGGCGATGATGACCAAAGCATCTATGGCTGGAGAGGCGCAAAAATAGAAAATATACTAAACTTCAAAGACCAGTTTAGCTCTGTAAAGGTAGTGCGTCTAGAAGAAAACTACCGCTCAAGCTCAAATATTCTAAATGCCGCAAATGAGCTAATAGACCACAACCGCAACCGCCTAGGCAAAAAGCTAATAAGCACAAAAAAAGATAATAAAGATATAGAAATTCTACAAAACAGCGACGAAGAAAGCGAAGCAAAGATAATCTCAGCTCGCATAGCAAAGCTTATAAATGATGGAGAACACCCTACGCAAATAGCGATTTTATACCGCATAAATGCCCTTAGCCGTGCGCTTGAAGAAGGACTTATCGCAAACGGTGTGCCTTATAAAATCGTAGGTGGAATAAAATTCTATGAAAGAGCCGAGATAAAAGATATCATAAGCTATTTGCGCTTAATTTTAAATCCGCATGATGATTTTAGCTTAGAGCGAATTATAAACCGCCCTAAGCGTGGGCTTGGCAAGGTAGGATTTAACAAGCTTAGCGAGTTTGCTTTTAATAATAAAATCTCGCTTTATGAGGCGATTTTGCGCATGGATGAGGGGCTGCTTGGCAAAAAGGTCTTTACTGCGCTAAATGAGCTTGCGCGTGATATAACTGAGCTTAGAGAAGCAGAGCCAAAAGACCTTATTTTTGAGCTAGAAAATAAATTTGGCTTAAAAGAGTTTTACAAACAAAGCCCAGAGGGCGATGATAGGCTGCTAAACATTGATGAGTTTTATGGCTCAATTAACCAAAAAATAGAAAATAATCCTGATTTTAGCTTAGAAGAGTTTTTAAACGACATCACGCTTCAAAGCGACCAAGACCGCATAAGCGAGGATGCTATTAGCATTATGAGCGTGCATGCTAGCAAGGGATTGGAGTTTGAGCATGTTTTTATAATAGGGCTTGAAGAGGGCTTTTTTCCACTTATTAGCGATGAGTGCGACATCGAAGAAGAACGCCGCCTAGGCTATGTGGCAATCACTAGGGCTAAAAGCGATCTAGTGCTAAGTAGCTCAAACTTTCGCATTTACAGAGGTAAAAAATCAAACTTAGAGCGTTCGCGCTTTTTAAGCGAAGCTGGGCTAATAAGCGGCAAACTTCGCATAGAAAGCACAAAAGAATTTCGCAGAGGCGATTTAATTAAGCATAAAATCTTTGGCATCGGCAGGGTGCTAGAAGTAACGCAGATAAAAAGCGATTTTAAGCTAAAAATAAACTTTGGCGGAAATATAAAGGAAATAATGTCAGGCTTTGTAGAAAAGGTCTAGTTCGCTTTTATCTTAGGAATTCTAGATTTTATCTTAGGAATTCTAGATTTAGCTTTAGGAATTCTAGATTTGCGCTGCCCTTTAGACTTTGTGACAGCAGCTTGGGAATTCTAGTTTAAGGAATTCTAGTTTAGGGAATTCTAGTTTAGGGAATTCTAGTTTTAGGAATTCTAGTTTTTGCAGCTGAATTTAAAATAAAGGATAAAAAATAAATAGATTATTTGTAGCAAAAAAACCCTCAGGCATTTCTAGCAATCATTTCTTAGCTCGCTTAAAGCGCAAATACGGCGTTAAAAAAGCCGGATTTTCAGGCACGCTTGATCCCTTTGCTAGTGGGGTTTTGCTAGTAGCTTTTGGCAGCTATACAAGGCTATTTCAGTATTTAGAGGTGGAACCTAAGGTTTATGAGGCTTGTCTTTGGCTAGGGGCTTTTAGCCCTAGTGGGGATAATGAAAATATAAGTAAAGTTGATATTATAAAGCCTTTTGAGCTAAAAATTCTAAGTAAAAATGTAGAAAATCTACAAGGAATTCTAGATTACACTCCGCCAAAATACAGCGCAAAGCATGTGAATGGCATGAGGGCCTATGAACTAGCAAGGCGTGGCGTGGATTTTGAGCTAAAAGCTGAACAAATGGAGGTTTTTAGCGCGGAGATTTTACACTATACTCATCCTTTTTTGCTAGTGCGACTTGAACTTAGTAAAGGCTCTTATGCTAGAAGCTGGGCTGAGCTATTAGCCAAAAAGCTTGGCATAAATGCGACTTTGAGTGCTTTGGAGCGAAAGAGCGAAGGAGAGTTTTTTTACGAAAATGAAAAAGCCTTAGATCCTTTAAAGCACCTAAAAATAGCGCAAAACTGGTATGAAAAAAGTCAAAGTGATATTGAACTTGGTAAAAAACTTTGCGTAGATGATTTTAAAATTAAAGAAAATGGCGAATATGTCATCAAATTTGAAAAATTTTTTAGTATAATAGAGATTTTAAATGGGCAAGTAACATATAAACTAAATGGTATAAAAAATGCTGATTTTAACTAGAAAAAAAGAGCAAAGCATTAGAATTAACGAAAATATAGAAGTAACCATACTAGAAATAGATGGCGCAAATGTTAAAATAGGCATATCTGCGCCTAGTTTCGTGCGGATTTTGCGCTCAGAACTGACAAAAGATATAAAGGTATCAAACGAACAAGCCACACACCAAAACACAAATATAATCAAAAAAATGATAAAAAAACTAACAGAGTCAAAATGAATATAATCGCAAGCTTTAAAGCACCGGCAAAATTAAATATTTTTCTAAAAATATTAAATCGTATAAAAGGTGGAGCAAATGACGGCTACCACGAGCTTAGCTCTCGTTTTGTGCGATTTCATGGACTTTATGATGAACTTAGCATAATAGAGCGCATTGATACTAGCGGGCTAATGTATGCAAATGATATTGCTGATAATTTGATTTTTAAAGCTTACAAAGAGCTTGAAAATGCTGGCTTTAAAGAGGCTTTAGCTAGGTTTTTTAGCGATAAGCAAATACATTTGCTAAAAGGAATTCCAAGTGGTGCTGGACTAGGTGGGGGCAGCAGCGATGTGGCTAGCTTTTTGCTTTTTATGCAAGAGATTTTAGGCTTTGAGGATGAGCTTTTGATGAGTATTTCAGTAAAAATCGGCTCTGATGTGAGCTTTTTTGCTAGCAAGGCAAGTTCAGCTAATGTGCGTGGCTTTGGGCAAATTGTAGAGAGCTTTGATGATGATTTGCCACGCCTTGGCATAGTGCTAAGCAATATTTTTTGCTCCACACCTGAGGTGTATAAAGCCTACGCAAAAGGAAGCTTTATTAAAGATACAAAGCTAGCAAAAAGGCTTGAGAGCATGAGTAGCAAAGAGATTTTAAGCTCTTATGAAAACTTTGAGCTAAATGATTTGCTAGCACCTGTTGTGGCAATTTATGCAGGATTTAGTATAAAAGCATCTGAGTTTTTGAGTGGGTCTGGCTCAGCGAAGTTTAAGGTAATAGAATGAAAACTCTAGTTCAAAACAAAAAAGCCTATCACGACTTTACTATCATCAAAGACTACGAAGCAGGCGTGGTGCTAAAAGGCTCTGAGATAAAAAGCCTACGCATGGGCAGGGGCAATCTAAAAGATTCTTTTGTGCGGATTATAAAAGGTGAGCTGTTTTTGCTAGGCTGTCATATAAGCCTATTAAATACGACAAATCCGCACTTTCGCCCAGATGAAAAAGCACCAAGAAAGCTGCTTATGCACCGCAAAGAAATAGATAAGCTCTTAGGCTCTGTAAGCACCGATGGATACACGCTAGTCGTGCTTAGCTTGTATTTAAACTCAAAAAACCGCCTAAAAGCAAAAATCGCTTTGGCAAAGGGCAAAAACCTGCACGACAAGCGTGAAGCCCTAAAAGAAAAGCAAGCAAATATGGATGCTAAGCGTGCTTTGGCTGAGTTTAAGAGAATCTAGAATTCCTAGGAATTCTAGATTTTAAGAAAGGATAAAAATGAAAAAACTGCTTTTAGTACTGCTTTGCGCTTTTGCGTTAGTGTTTTTAGGCTGTGATCAAAATGAGAGTGAAAGCTACAGCCTTGGCGAGTACGCACCTTTTAAAGACGGAGAGGAAATCAGCCTAAAAAGCGTAAGCGGCGCAAGCGTGAGCTTGGTGCGAACAAGCAAGGGCTTTGTGCTAAAGGGTAGCGATAAAATCGTTATGCTAGATATCTTTGGCACTTTTTGTGCGCCTTGTAAAGCAGAAGCACCACATCTTATGGATTATCAGCTAAATCACGATGATTTCATGCTAATTGGGCTTATAACCTTTGAGCAAATCAGCGATAAAGATGTGATTGAAAAGTTTATAAAGCCTTTTAATGCTTATTATTTCATCGCAAACGAGGGTGAGAAAAACGAGCGTTTAATCTCGCAAGTTTTGGCTGACATCGGCTATGATAGTGCGCTCTCGCTGCCTTTTAAAGTAGTGCTAAAAGGCGGTAAATACGAGCTTTTAAGCGATAATCTAGGCGAGAGAGGCGGTAAAGAGGCACTTTATTATCTAGGTGCGGTTTCAAGCGAACTAGTGGCAAAAGATTTAGAAAAAATTCGCAAAAAATAAAATTTTGCGCTTTTTTAAGCTAAAAATCATTTAAATTTAACTACACTTTCAAAAAAAATTTTAAAAAGAGGTGAGAAAAATGAAAGATACGGCAAGCTTAGGACTTGACGGCGTTGGCAAGGTTTTTCATAATCTTAGCTATGATGAGCTTTTTGAACACGAAAAAGCAAATAACGAAGGCACGGTCACTGAAAATGGCACTTTTAGCGTAGATACTGGCATTTTCACAGGTCGTAGCCCAAAAGATAAATATTTCGTAGACCAAGACCCGAGCAAAAAATACATCGCTTGGGGTAAAATCAATCTTCCAATCTCAAAAGAACTTTTTGACAAACTTCTAAAAAAAGCAAAAGCACAATTAAGTGGTAAAGATATTTATGTCCAAGACGCTTATGCTGGTAGTTCTCAAAGCTCAAGAAGAGCTGTTCGCTTCATCACAGAAGTTGCCTGGCAAGCGCATTTTGTAAAAAATATGTTTATCCGTCCAAATGAGAGCGAACTAGAAAACTTCAAGCCTGATTTTACTATCTACAACGCTTGTAAATGCGTAAATGATGAGTGGCAAAAAGATGGGTTAAATAGCGAAGTTTTCGTAATATTTAATATAGAAGAAAATGTAGGCGTGATAGGTGGCACTTGGTATGGTGGCGAAATGAAAAAAGGAATTTTTTCTATGATGAACTACTGGCTGCCACTTGAAAACAAGCTTCCTATGCACTGCTCTGCAAATGTAGGCAAAGACGGCGATACTGCGCTGTTTTTTGGACTTAGTGGCACGGGAAAAACTACACTCTCAACTGACCCACACCGCGCCTTAATCGGCGATGATGAGCACGGCTGGGACGATGAGGGTGTGTTTAACTTTGAGGGTGGCTGCTACGCAAAATGTATAAATCTAAGCGCAGAAAACGAGCCTGAAATTTACGCTGCAATTCGCAAAAATGCTTTGCTAGAAAATGTAGTAATTGACGGCTCTGGTAAAGTAGACTATAACGATGCTAGCAAGACTGAAAATACCCGCGTAAGCTACCCAATAGAACACATAGAAAACCACGAAAAAAGCCTAAAAGCAGGTCATCCAAAAAATATCATTTTCTTAACAGCAGATGCCTTTGGTGTATTGCCACCAGTTAGCAAGCTAAGCAAAGAACAAGCAATGTATTATTTTCTAAGCGGCTACACAGCAAAAGTAGCTGGCACAGAGCGTGGAGTAAAAGAGCCAGAAGCAACTTTTTCAGCTTGTTTTGGCGAGCCATTTATGCCTATGCACCCAACTGTGTATGCTAAACTTCTAGGTGAGAAAATCGACAAACACGGCGTGCATGTATATCTAGTAAATACTGGCTGGAGTGGCGGTGCTTATGGCGTGGGCAAACGCATGAGTATAAAGGCCACTAGGGCTTGTGTTAATGCTATACTTGATGGCTCAATTACAAAATGCGAGTTTGAGAACTTTGATGAGTTTAATCTAGCTATCCCAAAAGCCCTTGAAGGTGTAGAAACCAAACTTTTAAACCCAATTAACACTTGGGCAAATGCTAGTGAGTATAAAGAAGCTAGAAGCAAACTAGCTAAAATGTTCGTAGAAAACTTCAAACGATACGGAGCAGAGGGCGAGCAAATTGCTGCGGCTGGTCCTAGGTCTTAGTATAATTCTAGCTCTTTTTGCCCTTGCTTTTTTTAAGCTTAGCAAAGAGAGTTTGGAGCCTACAAAGTTTCCAAAAGACCCAAATAATTTAGCTAATTTTTTTGATACCAATTTGGCTGGGAATTCTAGAATTCCCAGCCAAAATTCTAGAATTCCTATCGAGCTTTATACCTCTTTTGGGCTTGATTATCTAAACCTTGCTAGAAAGAGCGTGGGCTTAGTGCCTTTTAAAGAAAACTCCATTCTTAGCGAAGCTGCTAAAAATCACACTTTGTATCTTTCAAACCTTGGTATCATCAGCCACGATGAAAGCAAAGAAAACAAGTATTTTACAGGTGCAAACCCTAGCGAGCGAGCGATTTTTGCTGGGCTTAATTCTAGCTTTGTTAGTGAGAATATCTCAGCTAAGCACGCTAGCTTTAATGACAGCATTGATGGGCTTTTAAGCGCAATTTATCATAGATTTAACTTTTTAAATTACAGCTTTGATGAGATTGGCTATTATGATGATGGCGATATTTACACTTATGAGATGTCAAACTCAGCTCTTTTAAAGCTTTGCCAGCGTGGAGAGAGCATAGGCAAGCAGTATGTGCTAGGAGCTTGCGCAAATCCAAAAATGCCACTAAGTCCTACTTCTTTTAACCTAGCCACCAAGCCTAGCAAGCCTGATTTTTTAATGTTTCCAAATGAAAGTTTTGCCAGCGTGGCTGTTTTTGGCGATGAAGACCCTGACCCCTTGCCCCAGTGTAAAATCACATCTGCGCCTGTTAGCTTGGAGTTTAATCCAAACTCAGAGATTTTTTTAAAAAGTTTTAAGCTTTTTAAAGATGGAAAAGAGCTAGAAAACACGCTTTTACTAAGCAGGGATAACGACCCAAGGTTTACTAGCAATCAGTTTGCGCTTTTTTCGCTAAGTCCTTTTGATTTTGGCGCTAGTTATGAGGTGCTAGCTACTTACACGCAAGGTGGCGAGAATAAAAGTCTTTCGTGGAGTTTTGCTACCAAAGAGCCACAAATTCCGTACTTCATAGTAAATGACGGCGATATAATCGAGCTTGAAGATGGCAGAGAATACGAAGTCTTTTTTGCGCCAAAGCATTGTAATGACAGCTTTAGCCAGTATAGCTATACTCTGCCTTTTGGTTCAAGTTTGCAGCTAAAAGATACTGGAATAAACATGCTAAAAATGCGTGCTAGTGGGGCTTATGGCGATGTGATAGAGTTTAAAAGTGCAACACATAATATAAAAATTCTCATAAAAAGCGAAAAAAATCTAGATTTTAAAGTGATTTTTGCGCTAATTTTAGCTATTATTTTATTTATTTTTATCGCAAAAAGGGCAAAAATATGAAAAAAATGTGGGATGGCAGATTTAACGAGGCTAGCAGCGAGCTACTTGAGGAGTTTAATGCTTCAATTTTCTTTGATAAAGAACTCTTTAAAGAAGACATCGCTGGCTCAAAAGCACACGCAAAAATGCTTGGCGAGTGTGGAATTCTAGATGCTGATGATGTAGCCAAGATAAGAGCTGGCTTAGATCAGGTCTTAGGCGAGATTGAGCGTGGTGAGTTTGCATTTAGCGTTAGCCAAGAAGACATTCATATGGCAGTTGAAGGCAGGCTTAGCCAGATTATCGGCAAAGAGCTTGGCGGTCGCCTTCACACCGCTCGTTCTCGCAACGACCAAGTGGCACTAGATTTTAGAGCTTATTGCCAAAACCGCACAAAAGAGCTAGCCGCCCTTGTGCGTGAGCTAATCTCTGTCCTTGCTAGTATAGCAAGCGAGCACAAAGATACGCTAATGCCGGGCTTTACGCACTTACAGCACGCTCAGCCTATCAGCCTTGCTTTTCATCTTTTAGCTTACGCATTTGCCTTTAAGCGTGATTATGAAAGGCTGTTTTCTAGCTACGAGCGAAATAATCTTAGTCCGCTTGGCAGCGCAGCACTTGCTGGCACACCGTATCCTACAAGGCGTGAGCTAGTAGCTAGCGAGCTAGGATTTAGCGGCATTACGCCAAATGCGATGGATAGCGTAAGCGATAGAGATTTTGCTTTGGAGCTGCTTTTTAACATTTCTTTGATTTTCACTCACGCCTCTAGGCTGTGCGAAGAGCTGATTTTATGGTCTAGCCAAGAGTTTGGCTATATCAGCATTAGTGATGCTTTTAGTACCGGAAGCTCCATCATGCCGCAGAAAAAAAACCCAGATGTAGCCGAGCTGATTCGTGGCAAAACGGGCAGAGTTTATGGCAATCTAATCGCCCTGCTAACTGTGATGAAGGGTCTGCCGATGGCGTATAATAAAGATATGCAAGAAGATAAAGAAGGCGTCTTTGATAGCGTGCGCACTGCTAGCACCAGCCTTGTGATACTGCGTGAAATGCTAAAAACCACGACTTGGCGCAAAGAAAATATGCTAAAAGCGTGTAAAATGGGGCATCTTAGCGCCACTGACCTTGCTGATTATTTAGTCAGGGCTTTTGGCGAGCCTTTTCGCCTAGCGCATAATATCACGGGGCGCTTAGTGGCTTTGGCTGAGAGCAGGGGCAAAGACCTTAGCGAGCTTAGCTTAGAAGAGCTAAAAAGCGTTGATCCGCGCTTTGATGAAGGGGCCTTGTCTGCTCTTAGCCTAGAAGCTAGCAAAGAAGCCAGAAAAAGCAGTGGCGGCACTAGCAATGAGAGCGTAGAAAAGCAGCTTGTTTTGATAAATGATTTTTTAGCAAGGGCTAGGGAATTCTAGAATTCTCTAACTTTTATCGGCTGGTTTTTAATTTTGGCTATTTTTTAAATTCGGCTGGGTTTTTAAAATAGGCTGGTTTTTTACTGCCGCTGGTGCAAAGCCCAAAGGACAGCGCAAGTTTAGAATTCCCTAGGAATTCTAGAATTCTTTAAACTTGTCGTCCTAGGGCTTTGCTTTTTGTGTCATCCTTAGACTTTGCTTTTTGTGTCATCCTCGGGCTTGACCCGAGGATCTCTATATGGAATTCTAGAACTCTTGTCATTGCGAGGCTTTAAAAAAGCCGAAGCAATCTTTAAGGAATTCTAGAATTTTGCTTAGGAATTTTAGTTTTATGCTTAGGAATTCTAGAATTTAGCTTGGGAATTTTAGATTAAGGAATTCTAGTTTGTGGGAATTCTAAATTCTGGGAATTCAAGTTTAGCGAATTCAAGTTTAAGGAATTCTCTTTTGAAATTCTAGAATTTTGCTTAGGAATTTTAGATTTGCGCTGTCCTTTAAACTTCGCGCTAGCGGCTGAAAAAATCTAGGGAATTCTAGAATTCTCTTGTTTTATCTGCGTTTTTGGGGGTTAGGGGGTATTTTTAGTCCTAGGAATTCTAGAATTCCCTAGAGGCGAGGTTGGTCTAGAATTCCCTACTATGTCATCCTATGGCTTTGCTTTTTGTGTCATCCCCCAGCTTGACTGGGGGATCTCTACTAGCGAATTCTAGAGCTCTTGTCATTACGAGGCTTTAAAAAAGCCGAAGCAATCTTTAAGGAATTCTAGAATTTTGCTTAGGAATTCTAGATTTGTGTTCGCTTTTAGGCTAGATAAATCTAGCTCGCAAATTTTTAAGGGCTGTGCCCTAAACCATTAAGGGCTAACACCCCCTAAAACCCCACTAAAATCTAGAGCTCTCTTGCTTTATCTGCGTTTTTAGGGATTTTATTCTAGGGAATTCTAGTTTTTATTCTATGGAATTCTAGATTTTATTTTAGGAATTCTAAAATTCCCAAAAAGCCTAGATTTTCTCCCACACAGTGCCAGCTGGAGTGTCCATAAGCTCCACGCCAAGCTCGCCAAGCTCGCTTCTAATGCTATCAGCTAGCTCGAAGTTTTTGTCTTTTTTAGCAGTTTGGCGAGCAGCGATAAGAGAGTTTATGCGCTCTTTTAGCGTATCGCTCACACCCCACTGAAACCACTCATTCTCGTCATTTTCTAGTATGCCAAAAACACGCTTAGCAAACTCTAAGTTTGCCACGGTTTGTGCCTTTAGCGCCTTGTCTTTTGGTGAGTTATCTAGGGCTGCGTTTGCGTCATTTACCATCTCATCAAGCGTAGCCAAAGCGCCTGAGATGTTTAGATCATCGCTTAGAAAATCTAGAATTCCCTGCTTAAAGCTAGCATTTACTTCACTAGCTGCTACGCCACTAAGGCGCTTTTTTAGGCGGTAGATTTTATCAAGGCGCTTTTTGCTCGCACTTAGATCATCAATGCTATAATTAAAGTTTGCCCTATAATGCGTGCTTAAAAGATAAAAGCGCAAAGCCTCGCCAGGGGCGATTTTAAGAGCGTCTTTTATGAAAAATGAATTGCCTAGGCTTTTGCTCATTTTTTCATTGTTAATTTGTACAAAACCATTATGCATCCAGTATTTGGCTAGATTTTGCTTACAAGCACAGCGGCACTGTGCGGCCTCGTTTTCGTGATGAGGGAAAATCAGATCAGAGCCACCGCAGTGGATGTCTATTTGATACTTTTGTCCTTCTTTTGGCTTAAAAATCCTATATATCATCGCCACGCACTCGCTGTGCCAGCCGGGTCTGCCTTTGCCAAAAGGCGCGTCGTAGTAGTTCTCATCAAACTTCCACAAAGCAAAGTCTTTTTCATTTTTTTTATGCGCCTCTCGCTCGACTCTGGCTTGTAAGTTTTCATCCTTGCGGCCTGAAAGGCTTAAATACTCATCATCCAAGCTAGTATCAAAATACACACCATCACCCTCTACTATATACGCTGCGCCGTTTGCCTCAAGCTTCTTGATGTAAGCAATAATATCAGCGATGCTCTCAGTAGCCTTTGGCTTAAAATCAGGCTCAAGCACATTCATAGCTTTCATATCGGCCTCAAAGCTTGCTATATAATGCTCGGTGATCTGCTCTAAGCTTTTGCCTGTGGTGGTCATTTTGTGTAAAATTTTATCATCTATATCAGTGTAGTTTCTAGCAAATTTCACGCTAAATCCAAGCTCGCAAAGCACGCGCCGCAGCAAATCAAAGCTAATAGAGCTTCTAGCGTGCCCCAAATGCGCATCATCATAGACAGTAGGCCCGCAAACATAGATATTAACAGTGTTTGGCTCGTTTGCAGGGATAAAATCAAGCTTTTCTTTGTGAGATGAGTCGTAGATTTTCATTTTTTATCCTTTTTTAATTTTTGCGTGATTTTAGCAAATTTTGCTTAAATTCCTAAAAAACTCTCAATATATGGTAAAGCTAGCCATAAAAGCACGGCAAAAAGAGCATTTGCGCCTACAACCAAAATAAGCTTAAAGCTTTTTAAGATTTTAGCGAATTCTAGCACTCCAAAGTAGTAAATAGAAGCAAAAAATATGAAATATCCGCTAAGCGAACCAGCTAGTGCAAGCCCAGCAGCACCCAGTCTAAATAGAACAAGGCTTAAAATCACATTTAAAATCAGCGAAATAATAGAGATTTTTGCGGCTAGTTTTTGCTTCATTTTAGCATATAGCCACAGCGAAAAGAGCTTATATAGCCCAAAAGGCAGCAGTCCAACTAAGGTCATTTGTAAAGCAAATGCGCACTCAAGCGTGTTTGCCCTGCCAAACTCCCCACGCTCAAAAAGAATAAAAATAATAGGCTTTGCTAGTATAATGCCACCTAAGCTAGCTGCTAATAACAAAGCAAGCAAAAAATAAAAGCCCTTGCTAAGCAAGATTTTTGCGCCTTGTTCGTTTTGGGCTTTGATTTGCCTAGAGATTTTTGGGAAAATTGCCGTGCTAAGTGCAATGGCAAAAAGGGCAAGTGGGAGCTGAAAAATGCGGTTTGCGTAGTATAAATAGCTAATAGAACCAGCCATCAAAAAGCTAGCAATAAAAGAGCTTATAAAATCGCTTAACTGCGCTGATGAACTACCTAGCACGCCAGCACCAAAAGAGCCCCAAAAGCCTTTGTGTTCGCTTCTTTTGCCTTTTGCTAAAGCCTTTAAGCCAAGGGCTATTAAAGGAAGCAAATGCAGTCTATAAAGCATAAAAATATGCAAAATAACCTGCAGTGCACCACCTGCTACCACGCCGTAGCTAAGGTAATACACAGCCTCGCTTGCTTTTTTATCCTGGGCTAGAAGTAGGGCTGCTATCATTGAAATATTAAGCAAAGCAGTAGAAAAAGCAGATGTGGCAAAGTGGCCTTTATACTGTAAAAGCGAGGCAAAAAGCGTAACTAAAAATATAAGAATGAGATACCAAAAGTTTATCCGCACCAGTGGTACAGCAAGTGCTATGCTAGCCTTATCAAAGCCGCCTGCTAAAAGCATAGTAAATAGCGGTGCAAAGAGCATAACAAGAGCTGTAAGCACTAGCATAATAAGAGTAAAACTAACAAGTGTGCTAGCTATAAAAAGTCCTTTTTTGCGTGCTTTTACAAGGTGGGGCAAAAAAGCCTGAGTAAAAGCTCCCTCGCCAAAAAGTCTGCGAAAAAGATTTGGCAGTTTAAAGGCGATCACAAAAATATCGCTCCACACGCTAGCTCCAAGGTGACTAGCGATGAGCAAATCACGCAAAAAGCCCAAAATGCGAGAGACAAAAATACCAGCTGAGTTTGAGAAAAAATGTTTTATCAATGTTTTTACTTTTAAATTTTTTAAGCGCAATTTTAGCTAAAAATTTTATTTTTTAAGCAAGTTTAGGCTAGAATTCTAGATTTTAATAAGGATATTTTGATGAAACAGCTCGCTCTTTGCTTAACTGGCGCTTCAAATAGTGGTAAAACCACGCTGATTTGTAAGATTTCAAAGGCATTAAAAAAGCGTGGCTTTAAGGTAGCTATCATCAAGCACGACCCAAAGGATAAGGCTGTTTTTGATACTGCTTTAA
>SAMEA3663013__coassemble_616_pt1 | contig 22496 bp, 19 predicted proteins | sample SAMEA3663013__metabat2_high_PE_026 | metagenome-assembled genome bin SAMEA3663013 (sample SAMEA3663013) | pig gut metagenome | biome: pig gut; feature: pig-associated habitat; material: faeces | place: France | collected 2012 | reverse complement strand
TAGATTACAGGGTAGCAAAAATTTATCATACCACTATTTCCACCTATGATAATCTCCATAACAGCCATAATAATAATCTCATTTTGGCTAACAACTTGAACAACATTTGGACTTGATTCTTTTGCCTCGACATTTGGATACATATCAGTTATCATCTGCCAGCTTTCTTTTAGGCGCTGCATAACTATACGCAAAATCGCATCAAGCAAGTTTACTTCAATATCTGTTAGCTCCCTACTACTATCAAAGCCGCCATCGCCCTTACCGCCAAGCAAGCGGTCTATCATAGGAAAGGCGATACTAGGATTTATCTCCAAAACACAAGAGCCATCAAGAGGCTTGATAGAAAAAACATTAAAGCTCGTAGGACTTGGCAAACTCATCAAAAACTCACCATAAGTCATTTGATCAACTGAGTGAAGCCTGATTTCAACAATTGAGCGCATAATTGATGAGATTTGGCTAGCAAGGTTGCGGGCTAGCTTATCGTGGATGCCTTTTATAGCGCGTAATTGCTCTTTACTTACCCTGTTTGGACGCTTAAAGTCATAAATGATAACCTGGCGGTCTTCTGGTAGCTTTGGCTTTTTGTGAGCCTCTGATGCTACTAATTCTGCGCTGTCTTCGTCATCAACAGCTTGCAAAAGAGCGTCTATTTCTTCTTGACTAAGAATATCAGCCATTAAAAGCCCAACCTTTCTCTAAGTTTTATTATCATTTTTTTGTGTATTTGACATACACGAGATTGTGAAATTCCTAAAAGCTCGCTAATTTCAGCTAAGTTTAGCTCATCAAAATAATAAAGCTGTATTACTTGCTGGTCTTTTAGCGAAAAGCCCCTTAAAATCTCCATAATATGAGAGATTAAATCATCTTTTTCTACTTTTTCAAAAGTGCCCTCAGGGCTTGCTAGCAAGTCGTATTGCTCATCAAGTGGCAAAAGCATAGCAATCTCGCTCATATTTTTAGCATCACTGATTTGCGCTGTGCTTACGCCGATTTTTTTAGCCAGCCACTCATCGCTTGGTTCGCTCTCATGCTCGTTAAAATACTGTGCACTAAGCTCATTTATTTGCTTTATTAGCTTTCTATCACCTCTACTCATAGGATCAAGCGAGCGCAAAAAATCTAGCATAGCACCATAAACGCGCATTCTAGCATAGCCCCAGAAATTATCATTTTTTTCTTTATCATACGCACGAGAAAGGCTTACCATCGCACAAACCCCAGCCCCAACTAAGTCATTAAACTCCACGCAAGCTGGCAAGCGAGATTTTAAGCGTGCAGCCATAGCACGAAGTGCTGGCATATAGGCTACTACAAGCTCGTTTTGCTCGCTAAGAAGTCCATTTTGATAAGCATCAAGCTGCTTTTTGCGTTGATTGTTCATCTACTTTCTTTTTAGATTTTTTCTTGCTAGATTTTTTAGATAATAATTTATCTCGTTTTACTTGCATCATAGCATCCATGCGACGCTCTCTAGCAAAAAGTTCTTCAATCAAAAACTCATTTATTTCTTCATATTTTTCTTTATCAAAATATATTTTGCTTTCCGAGCTTGCATCTATATAGTTCATAATAGCTATGTGAGAGCCTAAGAAAAATATTAGTGCTATCACGCAGGTATAAGCTACAAGCTCTAAAGGCTCATATCCAGCCATAATACAAAAAATCACGCCTATAAAAAATCCAAGCGCTGTTAAAAAACCAACAAAGTTATCCGCTCGCATTGCGATTTTCCCTTAAACTGCCTAGATTTCAAGCTATTTAGGAATTCTAGAATTCTTAGACTAAAAGCAATCTAGAATTCTAGAATTCCTAGACCAAAAGTAATCTAGAATTATAGGAATTCTAGATTACTTTTAGAATTTCTCAGCCAAACGCTTGAAAAATCCGGCAAAACTTTTTTCTTTTGAAGTATCAAGCATTTTTTGTTCCACTGCGTAAAGCAGCTTGCTAGCAGCATCCTTTAAACACACGCTAGGCTCGGTATTTGGTGCATCATCGCTAAAAAGCGTTCGTGATTTGATTGAGCGCATTACTACCTTATCATTTGGCACATAACCTAGCATCTCAAGCCCTACTTCGCCTACATTTCTGCGCACAACGCCAGCAATGGTGCTAAAAATCCGCTCTGCTTCTTGTGCGCTTTTTACATTATTTGGCAGCATAAAAACTCTTTTTCTATGCGCGCAACTTGCTTTTATGACAGCATAAGCATCAGTTATTGCAGCAGGGTCTGGGGTTGTTACTAGGATAACCTCATCGCTAGCATCCAAAAAAGTCTGCGTAGCAGGTCCAATCCCAGCACCAGTGTCGATGATGAGATAATCAATGCCCTCAAGCACGCTAGCATCGTTCATAAACTTATCAAACAAAAACTTATCATTAAACTTAAAAATATCAGCCCCACTCTCGCCTGGTACTAAAAATAAATTTTCTTTTATATTTATTACTATATCGCTAAACTCGCACTCGCCACGCATCACATTTAGCAGGTTTTGCTCAGCACGGACATTTAGTATCACATCTAGATTTGCTAGCCCTATATCAGCATCAAATAGTGCTACTTTATATCCATTTAGGGCTAGGATATTTGCTAGGTTTGCGCTAAGCGTGCTTTTGCCCACGCCGCCTTTACCGCTTGTTACTGCTACTGTGTGTGTGCCTTTGTGTGGCTTAGTTGTTTTGCTCATCAAATCTCTTAATTTACTTGCTTGATCCATCAAATCCCTCCAATACACATTTTACCAAAAAATTGCTATTAGCCTCCATAATATCATCAGGCACATTTTGTCCTAAACAAAAATAGCTAACAGGCACGCCAGTTTCATACACTAGCGAGAAAATATTGCCAAAAATTCTAGTTTCATCAAGCTTTGTGATAATTAACGAGCTGATGTTTGTAAAAGAAAAATTATCATAAATTTCTAGCAAATCTTCTATTTTTGTATTCGCACTTAGCACTAGATTTACTTCTATATCAGCATCCACGCTAGAAATAAACTCATTTAACAAAGTGAGTTTTTCTGTATCATACTGACTAGAACCAAGGGTATCAACCAAAATCACATCATAGCCACTAAAAGCCTTAATCGCACTTTTAAACTCTTCAATGTTAATTGCTTCTACCATACGCATTTTCATCACCTGCGCATATTGTGCTAGCTGTTCAACCGCGCCTATGCGGTAGCTATCTAGCGTGATTACACCGGTTTTATACTGAATTTCTCCATCATAAGCGTATTTGTAAGCAAGCTTGCTTAAAGTAGTAGTCTTACCAACGCCTGTTGGGCCTATTAACATAATGATTTTTTGCTTTTTTTGGCTTAGCATGATTTTTTTGCTAGGCAGCATTTTTTCTAGTAGAAAATAAAAATACCTCTCAATAGCACTAGGATTATTTTTCATAGAACTAGGCATATTAGCAATGGTAGCTTCCATAATAGCCTTTAAATGCTCGTTTTTCATACCAGAACTAGCTGCTTTTTTGTAGATTGTAGCAAACTCAGGTGGTATTACTATCTCGCCTCTGGCTTCTTTTTTATCCTCCCAGACAGCATCTGCTATTAGTGAGAGCTTGTCATTTAGCTTATCAAGCTTTTTTTCCATATCACGCATTTTTGCGCTGTAATCAGGCTGGATATTAAGCGGGGTTGGCTCACTATCATTTGCGCTAGCTAGATTTTTTATCTCATTTGCCACGCGTGAGATACTCATGCTTACATCTTCATCTTGCCACTGCTCTTTTGGAGTAGTTTTTTGAGTGCTTTGGCTGGTTTGGCGGTTTTTGCCTAAATTTGTGTAGGCTTCTATTTGGCGTTTGATATCATTTACTTGTTCTATTTTATTTAACTCGCTAAGCGGGTTTTGCTCTTCTTCTACGCAAACTACGACTTCAAACAAAGGGTCTTGATTTAAGGTCTTGGCTCTGATTTGCTTTGTTACTTCAATGGCAAAATCATCGCCTAGTTCGGCTTTTGCTTTTAAGAGCGCATCTGCTGTGGATGAGCCTGTAAATGAATATCTTTTTATCATATCTTCTCCTACATCATAGCTAGTGGCAAAATCACGCTTAGTCTCTGGCAGGCTTTTGGATGTGGCAGCCTTAGACGCTCGCTTTGACGGATTTTTGCACTAAAATCGATTATATCGATATCTAGCGTTCTAGGTGCGTTTTTAAAGCTTCTTTTTCTGCCAAAGATTTTTTCATAATTTAGCATTATTTTTAGCACCTTTAAGGCATAAAGCGAACTTTTTATCTCAAGCACAGCATTTAGAAAATCAGCTTGATTTTCATAGCCAAAGGCTTTGTTTTTGATAATCGGCGAGCTTTTTACTAGCTTAAAACGCCTGTCTTTGGCTAGTTTTACAATCAGCCTTTCAAAGCGAGATTTTACTTCTTTTTCATTAGCTATATTTCCACCAATTCCTAAAATGTAAGTGTAGCGAATTTTTCTTAGTTTTTTAGAATTCCTAGCAAAATTCCGTGGAAAAAGGCTAGATTTTATTATTTTTTTAAATCCACTACAATACATTTTTTAAGAACCATCCAGCTTATCAAAGGAATTCTAGAATTCCCTAAAATCTTATGGAATTCTAGAATTCCCAGCTAAGCTCAAATCTAGAATTCCCTAAAATCAAAGTATCTCACAGCCATTTTCAGTGGCGACTACTACATCTTCTATTCTTATGCCAAACTCGCCTTGTAAATAAATCCCAGGCTCAATGCTAAATACCATGCCAGGCTTTATAATCTCTTCGCTTTTTGGGCTAATTCTAGGAAGCTCGTGTATATCAAGCCCCACGCCATGCCCAGTGCTGTGAAAAAACGCCTCACCATATCCAGCTTTTGTGATAACATCCCTTGCAGCCTTGTCAATATCGCAGGCTCTCACACCTGCTCGCACCGCATTTATCGCCATTTGCTGAGCTTCTAAAACTATGTGATAGATCTCATCACGCTTAGAATTTTTAAAGTTTTGCTCTTTGCTAACTTGGCAGTTTTGCCCTACTTCAAAGGTTCTAGTGCGATCTGAGCAGTATCTGCGGTATTTAATCCCAGCATCAAAAAGTAGCAAATCTCCATTTTTTAAGGTATTTTTAGTTGGCAGCGCATGAGCCTTAGCAGCGTTTGAATTTAGAGCAGTTATAGGCTCAAAGCTAAGTCCAAACTCGCCTTTATTTTTTAAAATATTTGCCACTTCGTAGTTTAGCTCGCATTCGCTCACGCCTTTATCTAGGCTAGATTTTACAAACTCACAAACTCTCTTAAAGCCATCAGCGCCGTGCTTAGCAGCTGTTTTTAAAATCTCAATTTCATCCTTGCTTTTTATCATACGCTTAATTTGCGAGAAGTTTGGCTTAAAATCAAATATATCACCAAGCCCATCAGAGAGGCTTTTAAAATCAGCCAAGCTAAAATCATGCGGATTTAGCTCTAAGCGTGAAATATTAAGCTTTTTGATTAACTCTTTTGCGCTTTCGTTTATATCATTTGAGATGATAATCTCAGCGTTTTTTATGATTTCATTTGCTTCTATGCCATACCTTGCATCTGTGATAAAAAAGTTTTTTTCAGCATGAGAGATGAATATTTCATTATCACAGCTGTATCCGCACTCGTAGAATACAGCATTTTCATCTTTTAAGATAAAACTCATTTTTATCCTATTTTTTCTCGGCAGCAGCGCGTGCGGCTTTGATTTGTTCAAAAACTTGTATCATAGAAAGTAGCGCGATATGATATCCCATAGGGCCAAAGCCAGCTATCACGCCAGTTGCAGCTGCTGCTGTCATGCTCTTTGCTCTATAATCCTCTCTTGCGTGTATATTGCTAATATGCACCTCAACTGTCGGCAAATGCACAGCCGCAAGTGCATCAGCAATAGCAATAGAAGTATGAGTATAAGCAGCAGGATTTATGATAATACCATCAACGCCCTCAACGCACTCTTGGATTTTATCTACGATTTCGCCCTCATAATTGCTTTGAAAAAACTCTATTTCAATGCCAGCTTGGTCGCAAACAAGCTTCATATTTTCATGGATTTGCTCCATTGTCATCACACCATACATCGCCGGATCTCTTAGGCCTAAAAGGTTAATATTTGGGCCTTGAATTACACGAATTTTCATTTTTGCTCCTTTAAATAAAGTGCATATTTTAGCGAATTTTATCTCTTTTTTTACTATAATTAGCAAAAATTTTTAAGGCTTTTTTGTGAAAATTTTAAAATGTAAGTATATTTTGTGCTGTGATGAGAGCTTTAAAGTGCTTGAAAATCACGCAATTATCTTTGATAAAAAAATTGAAAAAATCTTGCCAAATGATGAGCTAAAAAGCCTAGGAATTCAAGATTGCGCGCAGGTTTTTTCTGCGCCTATTGCTCTGCCTGCTCTTTTTAATGCTCACACGCATTTAGAATACAGCGCAAACAAAGCGCATTTAGACTTTCGTGGCTTTTCAAACTGGCTTAAAAGCGTGTTTGAAAATCGTGGCGGTATAAGCAAAGCCCTAAACCAAAAAATCCTAAACAAAGAGATAAAAAAACTTTTAAAAAGCGGAGTTTGCGGTATAGGCGAGTATTCTAGCTTTGGGCTTGAGGCTAAGATGCTAGCTAAAAGTCCGCTTCGCTCACGCTTTTATTGTGAAATTCTTGGTACAAATGAAGCTTTTTTAGAACAGGCTTGGAGCGCATTTTTAGAGCGTTTTAAAAGCGCAAATGAGCTAAAAAACGAGCGTTTTTGCCCAGCACTTGCTATCCACTCGCCCTACTCTACGCATCCAAAGCTAGCCAAAAAAGCCATAGAATTCGCTAAAAAAGAGAATTTGCTACTCTCAGCGCATTTGGCTGAGAGCAAGGATGAGATAGAGTATTTAGCCGGCAAGCAAAATGAGCTTAAAGAGAGCTTAAGCCTCATAAATCCAGATATAAAGCCATTTTATAGCCTTGCTGAGTTTGTTAGCATGTTTGATAGCGACAAAACGCTTTTTATCCACTGCGTTCATGCTAAAAGTGAATTTAAAAATTTAAGACACATCGCTCATTGCCCTCGCTCAAACCGCTTTTTAAGCTCTGGGACTTTGGATATCAAAACAGCCGCAAAATACGCAAATATCGCTCTTGGCACAGATGGGCTTAGCTCAAATCTTAGCCTTAGCATTTGGGATGAGATGAGAGCTGGCATTATGACTCACAAAGATACTCATTTAGACACTCTTGCTCGCACTTTGCTTTTAATGAGTACAAAAAACGCTGCTAAGGCACTAGGTTTTGATAGTGGAGAGATAAAAGCGGGCAAAAATGCTGATATTGCTTGCTTTTCCCTGCCAGCTGGGAGCAAAAAATCTCGCTTAGCTTTGGATTTGATTTTACACACAAAAGAGGCAAAATTTTTATTTATAGACGGAGAGAAAATATTTTAATTTTAAGGTAAATTTATAGTAAAAAAGTAATTTTTTTGCTATAATTGCCCCTTTTAGTATTTTTTTTAAGGATAAGTTTTGTTATTTAACTCTTATATTTTTATTTTTGCCTTTTTGCCACTTACTTTTTTTGTGTATTTTTTTCTAAACAAAAAGCGTATGACTGAACTAGCTAAGGCTTTTTTAGTTTTTGCATCTTTGTTTTTTTACTCGTGGTGGAATGTATTGTATTTGCCACTAATTCTAAGCTCTATGCTAATAAACTTCGCTCTTGGCAAACAGCTTAGTACCAAAGCTGCTAAGCTTCAAGGCAGCCGCAAAGCTGTGCTTATTTTTGGAATTATTTTTAATGTAGCCTTGCTTGGATATTTTAAATATACTGATTTTTTCCTAGAAAACTTTAATTTTGTTTTTGGCACGCAAATAGAGCTTTTAAAGCTTGCCCTACCGCTTGCTATTAGCTTTTTTACCTTCCAGCAAATTGCCTATCTTGTAGATAGCTACCGCAGAGAGACCAAAGAATATGATTTTTTAACCTACGCTTTATTTGTTAGCTTTTTCCCTCAGCTTATAGCAGGTCCTATCGTCCACCACGCTGAGATGATGCCTCAGTTTGCAAGGCTAAAAAACCGCCTTATAAACTACGCAAATATTTTAATGGGGCTTTTTATTTTTAGCATTGGATTATTTAAAAAAGTAGTTATTGCTGATACCTTTGCTATTTGGGTAAAACACGGCTTTGATAATATGCCTAGCTTAGAGCTTATTACTGGCTGGACTACAAGCCTTGCTTATACCTTTCAGCTTTATTTTGATTTTAGTGGATATTGTGATATGGCAATAGGTGCTGCGCTACTTTTTAATATAAAACTGCCTATAAACTTTAATAGCCCTTATAAAAGCCTTGATATTCAAGACTTTTGGCGCAGATGGCATATTACGCTAGGACGATTTTTGCGTGATTATGTATATATCCCACTTGGAGGCTCAAGAGCAGGGAATTCTAGATTTTCAAATCTATTTTTTACCTGTTCAAATCTATTTATCACCTTTTTAATAGGTGGCATTTGGCATGGTGCTGGCTGGACCTTTGTGATATGGGGAGCCTTGCATGGCATTGCGCTTGTTATCCACAGGCTTTGGCAAAGTGTAGGCTTAAAGCTTCCTAAAATTCTAGCATGGTTTATTACCTTTAACTTTGTAAACTTTGCTTGGGTGTTTTTTAGGGCAAATAGCGTAGATGATGCTTTAAAGGTAATTAAAGGTATGCTTGGATTAAACGGCATCAACTATGAACAATATAAATTTTTGCGCTCAGCATTTCGCGCAGAAGCATTGCATGATGGTATTCATATATTTTTATACTTCTTAGCAGCGTCGTTTATTATCACGCTTGCTGGCAAGACTTCTAGTCAAATTGTCAAAAACAAAGAGAATATTTATTACACTATCGCATTTTGTGTGCTATTTATTTTAGGTGTGTTCTTTATGAGTGTAAGCAAATATTCTGAGTTTATTTACTTTAATTTTTAGGCTAGAAGATGCAAAAAAAGTCTAGAATTCTAATATTTAGTTTTTTTGGAGTTTTTATTGTCATCTTTTTTGCTTTTTGCGCTGTGGTTTGGTATGTAGATCCTTTTAGACTATTTCACCAGCCATTTATGTGCAAAAATCAAATATATGATGATATGCGCTATAATGCTAGGTGGTTTATAAAAAGTGGTGATTATGACTCTATAATTTTAGGCACTTCAATGCTAGCAAACACTAGCGCAAAAGAAGCAGCAGAGTTGCTAGGCGGCAAGTTTATAAATATCTCTATTTGGGGCTCAAGCTTGGAGCAAAGAGCGATATTAATGAACTATGCTTTACAAAATAGACCATTAAAAAAAATTATCACAAGTTTTGATAGAGGTAGTTTTGCGCCTAATAATATTTTACCAGATTCAATTCCAGCAAAGTATTTTGATTTTTTATATAAAGGCGATTTAGATATATTTAGAGTATATTTTAGCACAAAACACTTAAATAAAATTATAAGTCTTAAGTGTGATAGGGATATGAATTTAGATATGCCAAGTTCTTGGATGGAATATGGTGGAGAGATAATAAAACAAAGGTTTGGGGGAGTTAATAACTGGGCAAAATATTATAACAGCACAGAAACAAAAAATAGTTTTCAAATGTTGTCTAACGCTGTAGCAAAAAAGGAAAACGGATATGAGCCAAAAAATATATTAAATATAAATAATTTTAAAAAATATAAAAAGGATATTGATGCAAATTTATTAAAATTTGCAAAAGAATTCCCTAATACTGAGTTTATTTTAATTATCCCACCTTATTCTATGGTTTGTAATTCAATTTTAAGTTATACTGACGATGGCCATTCTATCCTACAAAAAGAGTTAGTAAGATACATCCTGGAGCAAAATTTAAAAAATATTAGATTTTTTTCATATGATTATGAAAAATTTACTTATGATGTGGCAAACTATATGGATTTAGGACACTATTCACCTGAGATAAATTCAAAAATTCTAGAATTGATAAATAATGGTTATGGTGAGTTAACTATAAATAATCTTGATGCTTGGTGGAAAAAGTATGATGAAGAAAAAAATAACTACGATTTTTATAAATTTTATCACGATTTTAAAAAAGCCATAGAAGCACAAAAGGCAATAGATGCAAAAGAAATGTAAAATTTTACTCATAGGTTTTTTTGTTATTTTTACAATACCAGTCTTAGTTGCTACTATAATAATTTGGTATGTGGATCCTTTTAGACTGTACCATGAGCCTTTTATGTGCAAAAATCAAATCTATGATGATATGCGCTATAATGCTAAAGGCTTAATTGACTATACAGATTTTGACTCACTAATACTCGGAAGTTCTATGCTATCAAATACATCTAGTAAAGAAGCTGGAGATTTATTGGGTGGCAAATTTTTAAACCTATCAATGTGGGGATCTGATTTTGAAGATAGGGCAGTTATTATGGATTATGCTCTAAGAAAAAAAAATATAAAGAAAATAATCTTTAGCCTAGATAGAGGCTACATGCTTCAAACATATATGCCCACCCAAGTACCAAGTGATAAATTTTATTTTTTATATAACAAATTTAGAATCGATTCTTTTAAAATATATTTAAATAATAGACTTTTAAAGAAAATTTTTAGCTTTAAATGTGAATCATTTCAACCAGATATAGATATGCCTAGTTCTTGGTACAATGAAAATGATGCAAAACTATTTGGGCTAAATGGTTGGAAAAGAGAATATGCTCCAAAATTCATGGAAGAAATGGAGAGATTTTTAAGCAACAAAACAGAAAAAAAGAATATAGACCCTATCATTCTTGAAGAAAAAAAGATATATATAGAAAAAAATATATTAAATTATGCTAAAAAATATCCACAAACTGATTTTATATTACTAATTCCTCCTTATTTTGTAGCGCAAAACATTATAAACGATAAATATAGCTCATTTTCATTTCAAAATAAATTAATAAAATACATATTGGATCAAAATCTAAAAAATATAAAAATTTATGGCTTTGATGATAGAAATTTTGTATTAGATATAGAAAACTATAGAGATATGATTCATTATTTACCAACTATAAATTCTGAAATCACAAAGTCAATATCAAAAAATATAGGAGAAATAAACAAAGAAAATATAGATACTTGGCAAGCTAAGTGTGAAGAAATGGCTAATAACTTTGATATAATGAAACTTTATAATTATTTTCTAGATACAAAATTAAAATAAATATGAAAAAATATAAAGTTTTAGTTTTTCTTTTTTTATTTATAACTATAGTTCTTCCTATTTATTTTATTTTCATAGTTTGGTATATAGATCCATTCGCGCTGTGGCATAAACCTTTTTATTGCCCAAATCAAGTATATAAACATAAAAACATGCGTTATAACGCTAGACGATTTATAGAGCACAGCGACTATGACAGTTTAATTTTTGGATCATCTATGTTAGTCAACACTAGTGCTCAAGAATCAAGTAAAGTACTCGGCGGTAAATTTATAAATATATCAATCGAAGGTTCTCGTTTTGCGGAACGAAGACTCATTTTAGACTATATTTTTGAAAAAAATAAAAAAATTAATACAGTTATCACAACCTTTGATAGCGAATTTGTTTCCACTCTTCATAACTTTAGTTATCTAACCATAAAACAGTGGGATATGATATATGACAAAAACTGGGTAAATGATTACAATATTTATGTAAACAAAACATTTTTACCATATATTTTTAGCACATTTTTTAAGCTTATTAGTGGCAAAGAAGTGTCTTGCGAAAATAGAGATTTTGATAGACCAGCATCGTTTTTTGCCGAGAGCGAGCATTTGCTAGGTGGCATTAAAAACTTTGTAAAAAACGACTACAACCTAAATGAAACTAAAAGTGCAGTAGAAAAAATCAAAAACAAACAAATCAGCAAAGACGAACTAAATCCAAAAGACCTTGCGTTAATTAAAGAACTTTTTGATAAAGATGTAATAGAGCCAATAAAAAACCATCAAGATACCGAGTTTATAATGATTGTCGCGGCATATTCTGTGGTAAAATCTGCCATTGCTTTTCAAACAAACCCTGCAGGCGCAAAACTCCAAAAATATTTTTTAAAATATTTATTAAATCAAAATCTACCAAATCTAAAAGTCTATGGTTTTGATGATATGGGCTTTACAGATGACATTGCTAATTATGTTGATCTGGGACATTACAGCAAAGATATAAACTCAAAAATGCTTGATTGGGTAGCGCAAAAAAAAGGAATACTAACCACCCAAAACTTTGATGAATATTGGGATAAATATGAACAAAAATCAAAAGCTTTTGATCTTAGTAAATTCTTAGAAGAACTACAAAAAGCCAAGGAATAATCTAGAATTCCCTAGATTTTAATCAAAGAATTCTAGAATTCCTTAGATTTTAATCAGGGAATTCTAGAATTCCCTAGAAATATTTACGCATTATTTAAGCAATGTCTTTATAATTGCACCTATGCAAATCAAGGCAAAAAAGCACTTTGGACAAAACTTTTTAAAAGATGAAAGCATAAAAAACAAAATCATCCAATCGATTCCCGATAGCAAAAAAATTGTAGAAATCGGGCCTGGCTTAGGTGATTTAACTCATGGTCTGCTAGCAAAATGCGAGCAGTTAGTTTGTTTTGAGATTGACTCTGATCTAATAGAGCATTTAAAAAGTCGTTTTAGCCACGAGCTAGAAAACAAAATGCAATTGATAAACGCAGATGCTTTAAAGGCTTGGGGGGAGCTTTCAAAACAGCCTTATTTTTTGGCAGCGAATTTGCCTTATTATGTGGCGACAAATATCATTTTAAAAGCCTTGAGAGATAAAAATTGCTCTGGCTTTGTAGTAATGATCCAGCGTGAGGTCGCGCAAAAGTTTTGCGCTAAAGACGCAGAGCAAAACTCACTTAGCTTGCTCTCTTGTCTTTATGGAGAGTGCGAACTGCTTTTTGATGTGGAGCCAGAGTGCTTTGAGCCTGCGCCAAAGGTTACTAGCTCAGTTATAAAGCTAGTTAAAAACAAAGAGCCAGACTGCGATATAGCAGGCTTTGAGAGCTTTTTAAAAAGCTGCTTTGCTGCCCCACGCAAAACCCTAGCAAAAAACCTGCTAGCCATAGCACAAAAAGAGCGTATTTTACGCATTTTTGAGCAACTTGGCATAAAAGAGAGCATTAGAGCCCATGAGTTAAATCTTGCCTTATTTTTAAAAATATTTGATGAGGTAAGAGATGCAAAACGACAATAACCAAAACCCAAACTCAAACGCTGCAAATAATGTAGTAGATAGCTTTTTTGGCCCTAGTGACTTTGACGGGGAGGCACCACTAGGCGGAGAGCAGAAAAAAAAGTTTAAAAACCACCGCAGAAACTTAGAGCGTCAAAACGCAGCCGCAAAAGCAAAAGCCGCAGCTAAAAACGCAAGGGACAACAAAGCCGTGGCAGGACAAAACAACCAAAACGCTGGGAACACTACTCTAAGCACCCAAAATACCGAGCAAAATCCAGCCAAAGCTGAGAGCAAAAACCGCCGCTCAAAAAATAGAAAGAAAAATCAAACAATAAAACTAAGTGGCAATGAAGACTGGCAAAAGGCTATGCAAGAATCAATCAAAGCAAATAAAGCCATCCACGAAGAACGCCTTCATCCACTAAAAAACGCAAATGATGCTAGCAAAAAAGTCTGGATCACTCCACTTGGTGGTCTTGGCGAAATAGGCGCAAATATGACTGTTTTTGAGACAGAAAATGACGCAATTATCGTAGATGTGGGCATGAGCTTTCCAGATGAGAGCATGCCGGGCGTGGATATTTTGGTGCCTGATTTTAGCTATATTCGCAAGATCAAAGACAAAGTCCGTGCTGTCATCATCACTCACGCACACGAAGATCACATCGGCGCAATGCCTTATTTTTTCAAGGAATTCCAGTTTCCAATCTATGCTACACCTTTGCCACTTGGCATGATTAGCAATAAATTTGAAGAGCACGGACTAAAAAGCCACCGCAGCTACTTCCGCCCAGTAAAAAAAAGGCAGATCTATGAAATAGGCGAGTTTGAAGTAGAGTTTATCCACATAACTCACTCAGTAATCGACGCCTCAGCGCTTGCTATTATGACCCCAGCTGGCACGATTATTCACACCGGTGATTTTAAAATCGATAGCACGCCAATCGATGGCTACCCAACAGACCTTCACCGCCTAGCAGCGTATGGCGAAGATGGAGTACTGCTGCTAATGAGCGATAGCACAAACTCATGGAGAGAAGGCGTAACTAAAAGCGAAAGCAGCGTAGGAAAGACCTTTGATGCCTTGTTTGATAAAGCCAAAGGTCGTGTGATCATGAGTACTTTTAGCTCAAATATCCACAGGGTTTATCAAGCAATAGAGCGTGGAGTTAAGCACGGACGCAAGGTTTGTGTGATCGGCAGAAGTATGGAGAGAAACCTTTGGACTGCTATTGAGCTTGGCTACATTGAGCTTAGAAAAGATATTTTTATAGATGCAAATGAGGTGGCAAAATACCCTGATAATGAAGTGCTAATCGTAACCACAGGCTCTCAGGGTGAGACCATGAGCGCACTATACCGCATGGCAACTGATGAGCATAAATATATAAAGATTAAGCCCACAGATCAAATAATAATCAGCGCAAAAGCAATCCCAGGCAACGAAGCAAGCGTATCAAGAGTGCTAAACTACTTGCTAAAAAACGGCGCAAGCGTAGCGTATCAAGACTTTAGCGAAATTCATGTTAGCGGTCACGCAGCCGCAGAAGAGCAAAAGCTAATGCTAAGCTTAATCAAGCCTAAGTTTTTCTTGCCAGTTCACGGCGAGTATAATCACATCATGCGCCACAAAGAATACGGCGTAGCTTGCGGCGTAGATGAGCGAAATATATATCTAATGAATGATGGCGATCAAATGGAGCTTACTGAGCGTTACTTAAAACGCGCTCGCACAGTAAAAACCGGTAAGACCTTTATAGACAATCAAATCGGCAAGCAAATCAGCGATGATGTAGTAATCGACCGCCAACAACTAAGCGAAGCCGGTGTGATCGTAATCATGGCACAAATCGATAGAGGCGAGCACAAACTAATCAAAAACCGCGTTATCAGCCACGGCCTAGCCCAAAAGCACATCACAAAAGACCTTGAGGACATAACACAGCAGTTTTTAACCACAGCAAAAGACGAGCTCTTTGACGATCACAAAGGCATGGAAAACGCAATCCGCACGCTAGTTCGCAAACATGTATTTAGAAAAATCAAAAAATACCCAACTATCGTGCCGATAATCTACTTTATGTAGGGAATTTTATGCTAAAAATAAAGCAAATAGACCACGCCGTTTTGGTAGCAAAACGCCTTGGTGCTTTTGCATTTTTACACCTTGCAATTCTAGAATTCCTAAGAAAATCTACTAGGAATTCTAGAATTCCCAAGAATTTCTAGCGCATTTTATCAGTCAAAATCTAGAATTCCTAAGAAAATTTACTAGGAATTCTAGAATTCCTAGCTCTTTTTATAATAAATTCCAAAATTTTTAGCTAAAATATGCGATTTTAATATAATCTAAGGTGATATTTATGAAAAATGCTGATTATAGCGCACTTGCAGCTCAGTTTGGCACTCCTTTATACATTTATGATTTTGATGAGATTGGGCAGCGTTACACTGCGCTAAAAAGCCAGTTTGGCGCACACAAAAGCCTGATTTGCTACGCTGTAAAAGCAAACTCAAATCTAAGCATTTTAAAGCTTTTAGCAAGCCTTGGGGCTGGATTTGATTGTGTTAGTATAAATGAAGTAAAAAGAGCGGTGCTAGCTGGGGCTAAGCCTTATCAAATTATATTTTCAGGTGTGGGCAAAAGTGATGATGAGATAAAAACCGCACTTGAAATCGGTATTTTAATGCTAAACATAGAAAGTGGCGCAGAGCTAGAAAGAGTAGAAGCTGTGGCAAAAAGCCTTGGCAAAAAAGCAAACATCAGCATCCGCATAAACCCAAATATAGATGCAAAAACTCACCCTTATATCTCAACTGGACTTAGCGAGAACAAATTTGGTGTGGTAATTAAGAGAGCCAGAGAGCTGTATCTAAAAGCACATAAAAGCGAGTATTTAGAGCCTGTGGGCTGTCATTTTCACATAGGCTCTCAGCTTATTGATATCACTCCTATACATGAAGCAGCTATGATTGTAAGTGATTTTGTAAGCGAGCTAGCAGCAGCTGGAGTGGAGCTAAAGTTTTTTGATGTTGGCGGTGGCATAGGCGTAAGATATGACGATGAGAGTGAGCCTGATCTCTACACCTATGCACAAGGAATTCTAGCCGCACTAAAAGGCAAAGAAATGACCATAGTCTGCGAACCTGGCAGATATATAGTAGCAAATGCTGGAGAGCTGCTAACAAAGGTGCTATATGAAAAAGTAAATGGCACTAAGCGTTTTGTCATCGTTGATGCTGCTATGAATGACCTTATCCGCCCTAGCCTATACGAGGCTTATCATAAAATAGTGGCTCTAAATGCCAAAAATAGCGATAAAACCTCAAAAACTGATGTCGTAGGGCCAATTTGCGAAAGTGGCGATTTTCTAGCCAAAGATATAGAACTGCCAAGCCAAAATTCTGGCGATTTACTCTTAATCAAAAGCGCAGGAGCGTATGGATTTAGCATGTCTAGTAACTACAACTCTCGCCTAAGGGCTGCTGAGATTGCTATAGAAAATGGCAAAGCAAGGCTAATTAGAGCAAGAGAGAGTTTTGAGGATTTAATACGCCTTGAAAAAGGGCTTATTTAAGGAGTTAAGATGATTTATTTTGTAGATGTTCAAGGCACACTTATAAGCGATAGCGACAAAAGCCCGATTTATGGCTCAAAAAACCTTATCCGCCACTTCAACACGCATAATATCCCCTACATGGTAATCACGAATAACACAAAGGCAAAAAGCTCAGATTTTCTAGCAAATTTAAAAAGCAAAGGCCTTGATATCCGCCCTGATGCTTATATAGACCCATTTTGCGTGCTTAATGATGTTTGTAAGCCTTGTTCTGCTGCGCTTTTTGGTGCACCACAGTTTATAAAGACCATGGACGAGCTTGGCTACACGCAGGAATTCTCTAACCCAAAAGCTGTGATAATCGCTAGCTATGACGCGTTTAGCTTTGATGATTTTGCTAAGATGATTGAACTAGTTCAAAAAGGCGCAAAACTAATAGCAATGCACGCAACCAGCACTTACAAAAAAAATGGCAAACTATATCCTGGCGTGGGGGCAATAGCCTCTATGATAGAGTATGCTACTGGCATAAAAGCAGCAGTTGTTGGCAAGCCTAGCGAGCTTTTTTACCGAACAGCTCTTATAAAAGCGAGCAAACAGCTAAGCAGCAAAGAAATTTTATACCAAAACTTACACGAGGGCATGGCGCAAAGCTCTGAGTTTATGGATTTTAGCTCAGTTAGCATAATCAGCGATGATGCAAAGGGCGATTTGCTAGGCGCAAAAGAACTTGGTATGCAAACAATCCTTGTTCTAAGTGGCAAGGTGGATAAGCTCGAAAACGCAGGCGTAAGAAGCTCTGCGATTAACTATACCTTTGGCAATGTAGGTAGATTTTTAGAGAGCATAGAAGATGAGTGATTTGAGTAAATTAAGAGAGCAGATTGACGCTTGTGATGATGAAATAATCGCTATTTTAAAGCGTAGAATGGATGCGGTAGAAAAAATCGGCGAAATAAAGCGCAACGAAGGTGGCGCAGTCTACCGCCCAGAAAGGGAAAGGCAAATCATAGAACGTCTTAGCAAACACTGCGATGGCTCAAAGCTAAGCAGGGCTGGGATTGAGGCGATTTTTTATGAGATTTTCTCACTCTCTCGCAATTTAGAAGGGCGTGAGAAGGTTGCATTTTTGGGCCCTTTTGGCACTTATAGCCACGAAGCAAGTGTAAGCCGCTTTGGGCAAAATGCTATTTATGAGCCCATTACTAGCATTGATGGAGTTTTTAGACAAGTTGAGCGTGGGGCAGCGAAGTTTGGCGTGGTGCCTATAGAAAATAACACAGAAGGCGCTGTAGCAGCTAGCTATGATAGCCTTGGCGAACATGAGAGCATAAAGGTAGTTGGCGAGATTTATCTTGATATTAGTCACGCACTTTGTGGGGTTTGTGCTGAAATTCCCTGCTTAAAGCGTATTTACACGCACCCTCAGGCCTACGCTCAGTGTAGAAAGTTTTTAGCAGAACACGGCTTAGAGGGAGTAGAGTTTGTAGCCACTAGTAGCACAGCCAAGGCCGCCTGGTTAGCAAAAGATGATGAAAAAGGCGCTGCGATTTGCTCAAAGATAGCTGCTAAGCTCTCAAATATCCCTGTGATTTTTGAGCGAATTCAAGACAATCTTGGAAATAGCACGAGATTTTTTGTGCTAAGTAACGCATTTTGTGACAAAAGTGGCAATGATAAAACAAGCATTATCGCCTCAACCGAGCATAAGCCAGGTGCTCTTTTTGATTTGCTTAGCATTTTTGCTGGGCTTAAGATAAATATCACAAAGTTAGAGAGTAGGCCTGATAAGAAGCACAGTTTTAAAAGTCTTTTTTACATTGACATAGAAGGGCACAAAGATGATGAAATAATCGCCAAAGCTCTAAATAGCGCAAGGCAAAGTGGTCATGAAATTCGAGTGCTTGGCAGCTACGCTGTGGCAAAGTAAAGTTTAAGCGTTTTTGCTTTAAATGCCTTAGGAATTCTAGAATTCCCAAGGCTAAATTTTATAAAAAGGATAAAAGATGATTTTCAATGAGTTTTTAGAAAATTTAGAAAGTTATGAACCAGGCAAGCCAATAGAACTAGTAGCGCGTGAATATGGCATAAAGCCTGAAAATATCATCAAAGTAGCTAGCAATGAAAATCCCTTTGGCTCTTCGCCAAAAGCTCTGCAAGCGATAAGAGCAAGCGAGCCAGCACTTTATCCAGATGATAGCTACTTTGCGCTAAAACATGCTTTGGCTGTGCGTTTTGGCTGTGAGAGTGCAAATATCATCATAGGCTCTGGATCAGATCAAGTCATGGAAATGGCTATAAAAGCAGTTTGCAATGAAAATCGTGGAATTTTGCGGGCAAAAACAACCTTTGCTATGTATGATATATACGCAAAATTCGCACACGCACCAGTATATAAAACTCAAAGCGAGTTTCATGATCTAGCACAAATGGCTGAAATTTATACTAAAAACGCCGCAAATATCGGCGCAGTAATTCTTTGCCTACCAAACAATCCACTTGGCGAGTGTCCTGATGCAAGCGAGGTTTATGAGTTTTTAGAGCTTATTAGTCAAGATACTTTAGTTATCCTAGACTGTGCTTATATGGAGTTTGCCATCTTTAAAGACAGCAAAAAGCGCATTGAGCCAGCTCATGTGCTAAATAAATTTACAAATGTGCTTTATAGTGGCACTTTTTCAAAAGCTTATGGCCTTGGCGGAATGAGGGTAGGATATGGTCTAGCAAACACAAAACTAATAGAACAAATCTCAAAACTTCGCCCACCATTTAACATAACAACCCCTAGCCTAGCAGCAGCGATAGCAGCACTTGATGATGAGGATTTTGTACAAAAAGGCATTAAAAACAACTTTGATGAGATGCCAAGATATGAAGATTTTGCTAGCGAGTTTGGCCTCAAATTCATCCCAAGTTATACAAATTTTATAGCAATTTTTACAAATGAAGAGAAAAACTCATCAATTTTAGCTGATAATTTGCTAAAAAAAGGTATAATCTTGCGCAATCTAAAAAGTTATGGCTTAAACGCAGTTCGTATCACAATAGGCACTAAAAAACAAAATGATAAGGTTCTAGAAGCTCTAAGAGCGGAATTTGCGTAAAAAGCTTTTATAGGAATTCTAGATTTTTAGGCTAGTTTAATGGATAGATTTAAAGAATTTTTTGAACAAGTATCTGCTGTATTTTTAAATCTTACAAAACGGCAAAAGATAGTCGTTTTAAGTAGTATTGTAGCAGTTATTGCCTTTATCGTGCTACTTATTTTGCTTATGCGTGGCTCAGGCAGTACTCAAAATGAGTTTGCTGGATATAGCGTGCTTTTTCGCAATATTGACCCAAGTGTAAGCGCACAGGTCATCACCCAGCTAGAAGCTGATGGAGTAAATTATAAGCTAGCTGATGAGGGCACCATCCTTGTGCCTACAAAAGATGTTTATAAAGAGCGTATCGCAGTAGCAAGCATCACAAATATACAAGGAAATAACGGCAAAGTAGGCTTTGAGCTTTTTGATAATAAAGAGTTCGGTGCTACTGAGGATGAACAAAGAGTAAAGTTTCAAAGAGCTATACAAGGCGAGCTAAGCAAGACTATTGAAAGCCTTGAGCCTATTGAAAGGGCTGTTGTTTACATAGCATTTCCAAAAGAAAGCGTATTTACCGAGCGTCAAACCCCACCAACAGCTAGCGTGGTAGTAAAACTAAAAGCAAATACTTCACTAGACCTTGGGCAAATCGATGGCATTAAGCGCATCGTGGCTGGTTCTGTAGCAAATCTAAAAGTAGAAAATGTAAAAATCGTAACCCAAGATGGTATAGCCATAGGCGAGGATACAGTAGCCTTAAAAAACGAACAAGAAGCCGCTAAAATCGCCGCTCAGGTTAGGTATAAACACGAGTTTGAAAGCCGCTATGAAAATAAAATTATAGATATGATAGCTAGCTTTACAGGTAGCAAAGAAAAAGTAACCGCTAAGGTTACTATGGAGTTTGATTTTAGCCAAACTGATAGCGAAAGAGAGATTTTTGACCCAAATAGCGTAATTCGCTCAGAACAAAATATAGAAGAACACAAAGTAGGCCGTGATAAGCCAGATATCGGCGGTGTGCCAGGGGCTGTTAGCAATATAGGTCCAGTCCAAGGCATAGAGGATAACAAACCAGCCGAACAATACGATAAAACCGTGGCAAACACAAACTACGAAATCTCAAAACAAATAATCAAAACCAAACCGCAATTTGCAACCATACGCCGTATAACAGCAGCTGTGGCAGTAGATGGCCGCTATGACTATGTGCGTGATGAAAATGGTGATGCTACAGGGGTTGTTAAGTATTTCCCACTAGATGAAGCTGAGATGAATAGCATCACAAATCTAGTAAAACAAGCCGTGGGCTATGACCCAAATAGAGGCGATGAAGTAACAGTCTCAAACATAGAGTTTAGACCAAATAGTATAGCAGTACCACTTACGAAGTTTGAAGCCTTTATGGAATCTTATGTAAATCCAGTTTTGCCAGCGGCTAAATACGTTTTTGCCTTTATAGTGCTATTTGTGCTGTATAAGAAAGTAATTATGCCATTTATGGAGAAAATGCTCAAAGACCTTACGCCTGATGATGATAGCTTGCTTCAAGATAGTATGAATGTAGATGATGAAGCAGAGGATACTTTGGAGAGATTTAAAGCAGCAAGAAAACGAGCAGAAGATGAGCTTGGTATAAGTCAAGACTTTAACGAAGAGGATCTAAAATACGATGTATTGCTAGAAAAAATGAAAGCAATAGTGAGTGAAAAAAGTGAAGAAGTTGCTAACCTACTTCAAGGCATGGTCAAAAACGACTCAGCCTTTGCGAGTTCTAAGGAGTTATAATGGCTAAACTAAGTGAAGATCAAAAAATGATGTATGATGATCTCTCACTACCTGAGAAGATCGCTATTTTGATTATTCAGCTTGGCGAGGATGGAGCGAGCTTGCTTTTTGCTCACATGGACTCTGATGTAGTTATGGAAATCTCTCGCCACATTGCTATGGCAAAAACTATAGATAAAGCAGTGGCTGCTGCTGTGCTAGAGGAGTTTTATGCTCTAACACAATCAAACCAATACATAAAATCAGGTGGTCTAGAATACGCAAGAGAAATTCTATACAAAACCTTTGGCCCAGATGAAGCGCAAAAAATCTTTGATAAACTCCAAAAATCAATGGAAACTACTCGTTCTTTTGGCTTTTTGCAAAATGTTCGTCCACAGCAGCTTGCAGATTTCATTGTAAAAGAACACCCTCAAACAATCGCTCTAATCGTAGCTCACATGGACGCTACATCTGCTGCTGAGACGCTATTTTACTTCCCAGATGATATTAGAGGCGAGGTTGTTATCCGTATGGCAAATCTAAGCGATATTAGCCCAAGCGTTATCAAGCGTGTTTCAGCTGTGTTAGAGAGCAAACTACAAGCACTTACTAGCTATAAGGTTGAAATCGGTGGTCCAAGAGCAGTAGCAGAGGTGCTTAACCGCCTAGGACAAAACGCTAGTAAAAGCACGGTGGAATTCCTAGAAAACGCAGATCCGACGCTAGCAGAAAATATCAAAGAAATGATGTTTACCTTTGAAGATATCAACACACTTGGCAAAGAGGCTATTAGAGAGGTTCTAAAAGTAGTTGATAAAAAAGATCTAATGATAGGTCTAAAAGGTG
>SAMEA3663013__coassemble_597_pt1 | contig 23683 bp, 26 predicted proteins | sample SAMEA3663013__metabat2_high_PE_026 | metagenome-assembled genome bin SAMEA3663013 (sample SAMEA3663013) | pig gut metagenome | biome: pig gut; feature: pig-associated habitat; material: faeces | place: France | collected 2012 | reverse complement strand
TAACTACGATGTAAGCTCGTATTTTAAAAAGGTAGAAAATGAAAAAATACACACCAAAAAATAAAACCGAGCTAAAAGCTCTTGTAAGCGACCTTAGCGTCTGCTTGGGTGATATTGATACCAGTGCGATTGCTGATATGAGTGAGCTTTTTAAAGACACTGGGCGCAAGGACTTCGCTGGCATTGATAGCTGGGATGTGAGCAAATGCGAAAATATGCGAGCTATGTTTTATAAATGTCGTTATTTCAAAGAGGATATTTCTAGCTGGGATGTCTCAAATGTAGTGGATATGAGCGAAATGTTTAGTGGGTGCTTTTCTTTTAACCAGTCTTTAAATAGCTGGGATACTAGCAGGGTGGAGAGCATGAAAGCTATGTTTTATCACTGCATTTCTTTTGATAGCTGTATTGATAGCTGGGATGTAAGCTCTGTAAAAGACATGAGCGAGATGTTTGCTCTGTGTAAGCTATACAATCAGCCCTTAAATTCGTGGAATACTAGCAATGTAGAGGATATGAACGGCATGTTTTCTGGCTGTATTGCTTTTAATCAGCCTTTAAATTCGTGGAATATTAGTAATGTAGAAAATATGCGTGCTATATTCGAAAAATGTAGCTCGTTTAATCAGCCTTTGGCTTGGGATACAAGCAGTGTAAAAACCATGAACGCTATGTTTGCTAATTGCCCTAAGTTTAATCAAGAATTAGCATTTGATACTAGAAATGTAAAGGATATGAGCGGTATGTTTGCTAATTGCCTTAGCTTTAATCAGCCCTTGGCATTTGATACTAGAAATGTAAAGGATATGAGCTATATGTTTTTTAAATACGCTACTTTTAATCAGCCTTTGGCTTGGGATACGAGCAGTGTAGAAAATATGAGCGGTATGTTTCATAGTTGCGAGAGCTTTGATGGCGATATTTGCGCCTTTGATACTAGCAAAGTAAAAAATATGAGCTATATGTTTTATAAGGCTAAAAGCTTTAATCAGCCACTTGGATGCTGGAATGTAGGGAGCGTGGAGAGCATGCTAAGGATGTTTGAAGGATGCCAGAGTCTTGCTTGCGAGCTTGGAGAGTGGGATACTGGGTGCTTAAAGGATGTTAGAATGATGTTTTATGGCGCAAAGTGCTTTGATAGCACGCTTCATAAATGGCACTTAGGTGCTAAATGCGCTAAAATCGGTATGCTCTTTGATACAAAAGCCCCTAAAAGCTTGGCTGCAAAATGGGGTGAAGATATTTTTGAAGAGTGCTTGGTGCTTGCTGATAAAAGTTCGTTTGAGATTATACCTTGGAGCATATTATTTGAGAAATAATGGCTAAAAATAAGCCAAAAAAAGACTAGAACTTAAAAATTCTAGTTTTTTGGCTCTAAGCCAGCTAGTATGATACCATAAGTGACCATATCTGGATGGCGAAGCCTATCTGTGCTAAAGCCAAAGTGAAGTTCTATTTCTCTATCTCCAAAAAACTCTTTAAAGGCATCAAAAGTCCTTTGAATTATCGTAAAATCTATATCAGGGTGGGCGTAGAAGTGGATTATCCCAGCTTTTGCGCTTTTTAGTTCAAATATACCATTGTCTATTTCTAGCCAATATGGAACTCTGCTTTCTAAGACATATTTTCTACTGCTAAACTCATGGATATAAAATAATCCGCCAGTCTCTAAAAACTCGTTAAAGTTGCTTAAAGAAATGCTTATATCGCCAGCATTACGCTCGCTTGCGTAGATTGATTGTAAAAGTCTCATTTCTGCCCTTTTTTTAAAAATTTTTTAAAATGCTAGCATAATAATACGACATAAAATAGTCTGCTTTGTAGGGTAGAATTCTAGGTAAACATAAGGCGGAATTCTAGAATTCTTGCGTATATTATGGTAAAATTCTAGAATTATTAAAATTAAGGATATTAAAATGGCTTTTACTGGAACATCAATAAGAGAAGCAGTTAAAGAAATAGGGCGCAATAATTATTTGATACCAGCTTTTCAAAGAGAATATGTGTGGGAGCCTGAACAAATAGAAGAATTATTTGTGTCAATAATGAAAAATTTCCCTATTAGTTCTATGCTTTTTTGGAAAATAGAAAAAGAAAATAGAAATATTTGTAGATTTTATGAATTTTTACAAAATTATAAAAAAGATGAAGTTAATGAGCAAATACATGAAAAAAATTATGATGATAGTGATTTTATAGCTGTTATAGATGGTCAGCAAAGACTTACTTCTATGTATCTAGCATTAAGCGGATCTTATGAAATAAAAGTAAGGGGTTCTAAGTTTAAAAAATGTAGCTTTTACTTTAATGTTTCTGGTGATAGAAGAGAATATGAGTTTAAATGGATAGATGATGACGAAACAAAAGACAAAATACACAATAATGCTTACGAAAAAGATGGCAATAAATGGTTTCAAACTAAAAATTATTTGAATTATATAGATAATGATGGTTCTTTTGATATGGATCGTGCAGAACAAGATGGTTTTAATAGAAAAGAGCAAGACAAATTAAATAAATTCATCGACAAACTTTGCGACAAAAATATTATTAACTACTACAAAATAGAAGAGCAAGATTCAAATAGGGCAGTCGAGATATTTACTAAAATAAACTCTGGTGGAAAAGCACTTGAATATGCTGATATTCTTTTTAGTTATATTGTGGCAAGCTGGAGGGATGATTTTAAAAACGATGCAGAAGACCTCATTAAAAATATAAATTCTAATTATAGATTTAAAATCAGCAGAGATTTTATCTTAAAGTCATTTTTATTTTTATTTCATAGCGACATAAAGTATAATTTAAAATCTTTTGATATAGATTTTATACAAAATACATTAAAACCTAACTGGGAAAATATAAAAGAATGTTATAAAAGTATCTTTAAAATGTTAAGTAATATTAATTTTAGCAGTGATACAATAAGTGCTTTGAATCTAATTCATCCTATATTATATTTTGTATATCACAAAAAAATAGATATAAATTCAGTAAATCAAAAGGAGAATAGAGAAAAAATAAGGCTATGGATACTCAGAGCCATTGCTTGGAGAGCTTTTAGTCAGAGTAGCGATACAGTGCTTTCATCAATGCGAAGAGCCTTTGTAGATACTGCTAAAATTAAAGAAAAAATATATTTTGATAATGATAAAATAAGCGATTTTCCTATGGCAGAAATAGAAAAATCAGCAGGATATGTAAATAATTTTGAAGATGATGACTATAAAGCAATGCTTTCATATCAAAAAAACGATTCAAAGGCTACATTGATTTTATACATGCTTTATCCATCGCTTTCTTTAGGAAATAAAAAATTTCACAAAGACCATATGCACCCAGAAAGTCTTTGTAAAAAAGAAATAAATAACAAAAAGAAACAATGGAATAGTGTAGTTAATTTACAATTGCTAGAAGGTGGAGACAATGAATCAAAAAATGATAAGCCACTAGATAAGTGGATAGAGAACGAAAAAAAAGGTAAACAAGAAAAAGAGATAAAAAATTTATATAAAGACAATTATATTCCTGAAAATATAAGTCTTGACATAAGTCATTTTGATGAATTTTACGAAAAACGGCAAGAATTGCTTATAAATAAATTAAAAGAAATACTAAATAAAGAAAATTAAAATTAACAAGAATTCTAGAATTCTAAACAACTAGAATTCTAGTATAAAAATACAAACCGACAATAAATAGTCTGCTTTATATGCTAGAATTCCTATAAAATTTATAAAATCAAAGGAATTCTAGATGGAAAAATATCAGCCACAAAGTCTAGCCCAGCTAAAAACTCTTGTAAAAGATGAGAGCGTGTATCTAGGCGATATTGATACTAGCAATATCACCGATATGACTTCGCTCTTTGAGCCTGATGTATGTGGGGCTTGGGCTGGGCGAAAGGATTTTAGCGGAATTGAGAGCTGGAATGTCTCAAATGTCCGTGACATGAGCCTTATGTTTCACAACTGCCATTTTTTTAATGCTGATATCAGTGGCTGGAATGTGAGTTCTTGCGATAGCTTTTATAAAATGTTTGGAAATTGCTATTTGTTTAATCAGCCTTTGGACAAATGGAATACAAGCAAAGTGCGTGATGTGCGCTATATGTTTAGTATGTGTGCGTCTTTTAAAGGGGATTTAAATAGCTGGGATATATCTAATCTAAAAGAAACTTATGGTATGTTTGATGGCTGTAATTGCGCCATTCCTAGCTAGTATAATAAAATGAAAGGATGAAAATGGGCATCTCAAAATCTCTATATATAAATGGTATGCAGTGTCCTAAGCTGCTGTGGCTAAGTAAGCACCGCAAGGGCGATGAGAGCGTGTTTGCGCCTGATGCTAGCTTGGAGGCTGTTTTTGAGCATGGAAATGAAGTTGGCGAGCTAGCGTGCGAGCTATTTAAAGGCGGAGAGCGCATAGAGTGGGAGGGCACGAGCTTTGATGAGAAAATCGCCAAAACCAAAGAGCTAATTGAGCGTGGTGTTCGCTACATTTATGAAGCTACTTTTAGCTTTGGTGGGGTGCTTATTATGGTAGATATTTTAGAGGTTTGCGCTGATGGTAGCCTTGTCATAAACGAAGTAAAATCAAGCACCAGCGTAAGCCCTGTGTATATGGATGATACGGCCTTTGGGCACTTTGTGCTAACTAGCCTTGGCTACAATGTAAAGGCTGTAAATTTGATATATCTAAATAATTCTTATGTGCGTGGGAATGAGCTTGATTTAAAGGCGCTTTTTGCGAGCGCAGACCTTACTGAGAACGCCAAAGAGCAGTTTAATAATGTGCGTGAAAATATCGCTAGCTTTGAGAGAATTCTAGAATTCCCAAATGAGCCAGAGTGCGATATAGACATGCATTGCTACGAGCCTTATACTTGTGGGGCATTTGAATACTGCTGGGCTGGGGTGGCGCAAGGCTCAGTCTTTGATATCGGCTCAAAGCTTGGAGTGAGATTTTACAAAAAAGACAAGTTTGCCTTGTGGCACTCGGGTGTAAAAAATATAGATGATATAAAGGATATTTCTAGCTTTCCAGCCTATCAGCAAATCCAGCTAAAAGCCCACAAAGAAAAATCTAGAATTCTAAATGCTAATGCTGTGCGTGAGTTTTTAGACACGCTTAGCTATCCGCTTTATCATCTTGATTTTGAGACATTTCAGTCGGCTATCCCGCTTTGGCGTGGTGCTAAGCCATACGAGCAGACGCCATTTCAGTATTCGCTTCACATTGACAAGGGCGATGGTAGCGAGCCAGAGCATAAGGAGTTTTTGCCTACTGAGTTTTGTGACCCACGCAGAGCCTTAGCTCTTAATCTTGTGAGTGATATACCAAAGGGCGTTTGCTCGCTAGCCTATAATGCGCAGTTTGAAAAAGGGGTTTTAAGACGACTAGCTGAGCTTTTCCCTGATTTGAGCGAGCATTTGATGGATATTTATAATAATATGAAAGACCTTATGGAGCCTTTTGCTAAGCGTGATTTTTACGACTGGCGACAAAACGGCAGCTACTCTATCAAAAAAATCCAGCCCATACTAGCCCCAAGCATAGATGATGGCTACAAAGCAATGGCAAGCCGTGGCGAGATATCAAACGGCGGCGAGGCGATGAATGCTTTTGCAGAGTTCGCTAAGATGAATAGCGAGCAAATCGCTAAAAAACGCAAAGAGCTACTAGCTTATTGCGGACTTGATACGCTAGCGATGGTAAAGGTGCTTGAAGAACTAAAAGAGCTGGTAAAGTAGGTATTTGCAGCTATAAAAATAATCTGGAATTTTGGCTAGAGTTCTGAGTGCTTTTAAAGAGTAAGGGAGAAAAAGATGAAACTACTAAAATCAATCTATTGTGAGCAATTTAAAGGTGACTGTGGATCATGCAAACACGACTTTGGTCTTGAAAAAAAGGACTTTGATACACTGTTTAAGTGCGGTGGACTTGTGTATATGAGAGAAATCATCACGAGCATTTACGAGATAAAAAATAAAGTCAATAGCATGCTAGAGGAGCAAAAAAAAGAATTTAATGGTGGCAAAGTAGCACTTGTGCATTTTCAGGCGCATCCAAACGCACCATTTAAACTAATTATGGATATAATGGAGATTGTTGGCGAGTGTTTGGGCGATGATGTGGATATATTTTGTGGTTTAGATGCAGATAGTAAGTGTGTGCCTGATTATTTGACTTTTGGCATTATGATTGGCGGAATAATGAGATAAAAAGTTTGCGCATATTCACGGTGTACTTTATGCTCAAAAATTCTAAAAAGGAGTAAAGATGAAAAAAGTGCTTATTTTAAGTGGTGCTGGATTATCAGCTGAGAGTGGATTAAAGACTTTTAGAGACAGTGATGGACTTTGGGAAGAGTATAATATAGAGGAAGTTTGCTCGGCTCGTGGGTTTAGAGCAAATAGGCAAAAAGTGCTAGATTTTTACGACAAGCGCAGGGCTCAGTTAGCTGGCTGTGAGCCAAACGAAGCTCACAAAATGATAGCAAGGCTAAAAGAACGCTATGGCGAGCAAATATCCGTGCTAACGCAAAATGTAGATGATTTGCTAGAGCGAGCTGGATGTCAAAAGGTAGTTCATTTACACGGATTTTTGCCTGAGATTTACTGCCAAAATTGCAAAAAAGTAGAGTATATCGGCTACGAGGCTATAAATGCTAGAGAGCATATTTGTAAATGTGGGTGTAAGAAGTTTCGCCACAATATCGTTATGTTTGGCGAACAAGCTCCATTTTATGCTACTTTATACCACGAGCTAGAAGATTTACGATATGCTGAGGACTCTCTTTTTATATGCATAGGCACGAGTGGGCAGGTGCTAGATGTGGCAGACTTTAGCATTTTTGCTAAAAATAGCATTTTAAACAACCTTGATAAAAGCGATATAGACCACGCATTTAACAAATGCTACATAGAAAAAGCCACAACGGCTGCGCCAAAAATAGAAGCTGATATAGAGAAGTTTTTTAACTAGAATTTTAGCAAAATAGCTATATAGAGCTTAAGAGATACGCTTGTTTTAATATCCCTATTGGATGCTAGGATGTCTCAAAAGTAAAAGATATGAGCTTTATGTTTTATAGTTGTGCTACTTTTAATCAGCTCTTAGATAAGTCAGCAAATCTTAAAAATCAATGTTGCATGTTTCATAATTGTAAAGGTTTTACCTACTTACTAAACGATAAAAAATGCAAAAAGATTACTTACCACACTATTATTTTATCTATGAAGCGATAAATAAATAGTGCGGTAATTACTCACGCTATTTATTTGCTAACAAGGTGTATAATTTGCAAACTATACACCTACATAGAATTTTTTTAAATTATTTTCTCTTTTATCATTTTACGACATTAGATGTCGCATGCTTCTTTTAGAATACGCTTACAATTTTACTAAAAGGAGCAAATATGCTACAAACAATCTTAACTGAACTACAAGGTGGCGATAGAGCCAAAATCACTGAGGCGCTAAATGCTGGGGTTAAAAAAATCTGTGAGGTTTTTGAAAAAATCTGCCTTGCTGATGATGAGCTAGGTGAGTCGTTTGCTGATGAGCCTAGAGAGCAAAAAGAGCTAGACTTTGAAAAAATGAGCGATGATGAGATCGATGCAGAGCTAGATAGACAAAGTGCAGAGATCGATAAAGACTTTGAGATTATACACAAAGGTCTAAATGCTATTAGTGAGTGCGATTCGCTGTTATTTGGCATCATTGATATAGTCTGCTCTGAGTTTTCAAATGAGAGTATAAACTCTGAGTTTGGCAAACTGCTAAAAGAGCAAGCTAGCAGGCTAAACCACCAAAAAGCAAAAACTGAGCTGCTTGATACTGCTAATAAAATAGAAAATTTTGCCAAAGATAGAGCAAATGGTGCTAGCGTGCTTTTTGCTAATACGCTTTATATCTTTAAGGCTGATAAGCTAGTAAGTAAGGTAGATACAAATGTCGCTGGTCTGCTTGATGATGAGAGTGATGAGAGCTTTAAGAGTGCGTTAAAGACAGCCGTAGAGCTACTAAAAGAACAAGAACTAGGCTCAAAACTACTACTTTGGGCTGAGCTAAAACGAGCAAATCAAGCTCTAAAAGCGCAGTTTCCTAGCCTAAGCATAGAGAATTTAGAATTCTAAGGGGCAAAAATGAACGAAGTAAATGTAAATTTTGAAGAGATCATCGCTATGGCAAAAACTGAGCTAAGCAAAAACAAAATGCATGTAGAAAACTATGATTTAAATGTGCTAATAGCAGGCAGCACAGGTGTAGGCAAAAGCACGCTAATCAATACTGTCTTTGGCAAAAAAGTAGCCCTTACAGGTCAAGGTGCGCCCATAACGCAGCAAATCACAAAATACAGCCTAGAAAATGGACTTAGTATCTACGATACAAAAGGGCTAGAAATGAAAGACTTTGAGGCGACAAAAGGCGAGATCGAGAGTTTTTTAAGCGAAAATAAAGCTAAAAGCGCAGACGAGCAAATACACATTGCGTGGATGTGTATAGGCGAGGATAGCAGAAGATTACAAGATGGCGAGATAGAACTATACAAAATGCTAAAAGCGTATGGAATTCCTACAATAGTAGTCGTCACCAAAGCCGAGCGTGACAAAGACCCTAGCAGCGGCGAGAAATTTAGCGATTTTATAAAAAATGAGCTTGGGCTAAAAGAAAGCGAGTTTGAGCGAGTAAGGGCACTAGAAAGCGAGGATGATGACGGAGAGATCAAAAAAATCATGGGCGTAGATCTGCTAATAAATAAGACCTTTGAGACCTTGCCACAAGCAAAAAGTCTAGCCTTTGCTAGACAGCAAGAATACGACAAAGAGATGCGTGAGCTTGCTCTAAAACGCTTAAGAGAGAAAGCAAAAGAAGACGCCCAGATTATCACGCATAGCTACGCTAGCATAGCAGCTGGTATAGCAGCATCGCCTTTGCCTTTTAGCGATATTGCGCTGCTGCTGCCTACGCAAGTTGGTATGATTTTACACATTGCCAAAGCTTATGAGCTAGAAATGAACGCAGAAAGTGCTAAAAAGCTAATAATCGCTCTTGGGGCTGTGGCTGGGACTGGCTTTGCTGTTCGTGCGGCCCTTGGGACTGCTTTGAAGTTTATCCCAGGGGCTGGCAGCCTAGCAGGCGGTATGATAAATGGCACAGTCGCTGCTGCTACGACTGAGATGATGGGGCAGACCTTTATAGCGTATTTGGATGATAATTTTAGCAACCTAAGCGAAGCTATAAAAAATATAGGCGCAGAGGCTCTAAAAAAATATGCAAATGCTTAAAATATACTAGGGAATTCTAAACTCTAGAATTCCCACAAAGGAAAGCAATGATATTAGGTGTTGATTTAGAAGAAAAATCATGGAGTTCAGATAGGAACTATTGCATTAAAGTACATGCTACCCAAATAAAAAATGGAAAAAATATTTATCTTCGGCAACCCTCTAGAAAATATTATAACTATAACACAAGAGGACCTGGCAAGATAGCAGAAGAAATTCTAGATATGTTTCCATACGCAAAAGAAGTAGCTCCGTATGAAAAAATAGTTTTTTCGTTAAAAGATGTGAAAATCAAAGAAGTAAAACACTGTATATTGATAGATCACCACGAAGGAGTGAGCGAAGATGATATAGAGTGCTTGATGAAAGAAATGCTAGAACTAAATAAAAATGAAGTTTATGAGCATGAAATCATTCAAATTTTGCCCTTTGCTTTTGGGCTAGATAGTGTGGGTGAAGTAAATGATCCACTTGGTAAAAAAGGCGCAACACTAGAAGTAAGCGCAAATATCATATACGCAAGAAAAGAAAAACTAGATTTTATGCGTAAGATAATAAAAAAGCTAGGCACGAAGGTAAAAAGCTATAACTTTGTTTATAGCGAGTATGCCAAAATGATTGCTAAACTAGAAGTAGATAAGATAGAAACCAATGATGAATACTATGAAAGAACATATAGCCCTGATCTCTGGGTTGACGAATTACTTTTTGGGCTTTGCCTTTATGGTCGTGGGCATAATGCCTTGTATGAAGTAGATAGTAATGGCGATGTGTTTTTAAAAGGATTTTAAGGAGAAAAAAATGTATAAAGAAAGAATACAAAATTTATTAAATGAGCTTAGCGTGGGGCTGTTTGAGAGAGAAGAGTGCTTAAAGCTGGTATTATTATCTATGTTTGCTGGAAAATCAATATTTCTTTATGGTCCTCCAGGAACTGCAAAGTCTATGATAGCAAGAAGAGCTAGTTTGGCATTTGATACTCTAGGGAATTCTAGAATTCCAAATGAAAACTCTACTGAAAATTCTAGAATTCCTAGCGAGAATTCTAGAATTCCTAATAAAAACAAAGGCTTCTTTGCTTATCTTATGAATAGATTTTCAACACCAGAAGAAATCTTTGGTCCAATAGATATAGCAGAGCTTAAAAAAAATAATCTAACAAGAAAAACAGATGGCTATCTACCAACTGCTCATTTTGCTTTTTTAGATGAAATTTGGAAAAGCTCACCAGCTATACTAAATACCTTGCTTACTATCATAAATGAGCGAATATATAGAGATGGCAATACTGATGTAAAAGTGCCTTTAAAAGGCATAGTTTGCGCTAGTAATGAATTCCCACCAGCTAATCAAGGCTTAGAGGCTTTATATGATAGAATGATTTTGCGCTATCATGTAAAACCGCTTGAAAATAAAGAGAATTTCTTAAATCTAGTCTCAAATGAAAGTGATAAGAGCGTAGAGCTTAGCCATACTTTTAGCCTGGGTGAGCTTGATGAGATAATTACTTTATCAAAGGCTGTGAGCTTTGATGAGAGTGCAAAAGAGGCATTTTGCCAGATTAAGGCGATGATTGACGAGCTTAGAGCTAAACCAGAGCTTATTAAAGAGCTTTTTGGGCTTGAGGGCGTAAGTGCGCCTTATATCTCAGATCGCAGATACAAAGAATGCGCTAATATCCTAAAAGTAAGTGCTGTGCTAAATGATAGAAATATCATCGTAAAAGACGATCTAGCCCTTTTAGCGCATAGTTTGTGGGAAGATGAAAAGCAAATGGAGCTTATAAAAAAAGTGCTTGAAAAAATTCTTGGCAAAGATGAAGAGATAAAGGGGCTAAAAGCTAGTTTCAAAGCCTTAGAAACAAAGGCAAAAAATAACTCTTTTGAGAGCTTAAAAGGTGAGTTTGACACGCTAAGAGATAAAATAGCGGCAAAACAAATATCGCTTGATAATGAAATAAACAGCACTCCAAATAATGTATTTTTGGGCTTTAGGCAAAAAACTGCTATAAAAGAGCTAAAAAATCTAGCTCTTGGGCTTGATGAGTGCCAAACAAACACGCTTTTAAAAGATGAGAAAAATCATAAAATGCTAGAAGTGGTTTATGAAAAAATCCAAAAAATTCTACAAGCAAGCGGCGTAGATGATAGCAAGAGCGTTAGCGAGGTAAAACTAGCTATAAATCAGTTTTTCATGGGGCAAATGAACGATGATGAATTAGCAAAGAAACTTGCTAGTGTTATAGTCTTTGGCAAAATGGCAATTAACGCTAGTTTGGGCTTTGCAAAGCTTTTTAGCGAGATAGTGGCGCAAAACTCATCAAATGATCTATTAGCAGCTGGGGCAAAAGGAATTTCAGCTGCTATCAGCCACGATAAAGACAAGCTAATAAATGATCTCATCACAGCCGTAAAAGAGCACAAAAAGGCGTGAAAATGCTACTAGATGACCACGGACTTCTAAATGATCCTAAAATTGCCAAGCTCTATGCGCAAGCAGTGGCTGATAAAGATGAGCAAATCGCAGCTGCGGTGGCAAATCCGCCTTTTGAGAGTGAGCAAGCGGCTTTGCTAGAAAGAGCGGGAGCTAGTGCGGAAAAGGGAATTTTAGATGACGATATAGAGTCATTTGCTAGATTTAACGAGGGGCAAAATCTAGAATTCCTACGCCACAGAGCAAACCTAGCAGACAATGAGAGCAAAATAGCCGAGCTGCACGGCTATATCGTGGATAAATGGCAAAACATTTTGGCTGAAAAAATTGCTATTTGGAAAAAGCAAAGAACGCAGGGCTTAGAAGATGACTTTTTTGTGCGTATGCAAGCGTGGTTTGATGCGCTTTTAAAAGCTCGTGAGTTAGCGCAGATAAGCCCTGAGCTTTTTGGCGAAGATGGGCTAATGATGGATGCTGTAAGCCTAGTAAATGACGCTCTTGATACTAGCGATTTGGGTGATGAAAAGGCGCAAAATGCTATGCTAAAAGCACTTAGCTCAGTAAGTGATATAACTAGCGATGATAGTGGCAAGATCCCAGCAAATGGCTACAAAGGGCAAAATCGCTCTAAAAAGCTAAGTTTAGCGCAGATTTTAAAGCACTTTAACAAAATCAAAAATAATGAGCCTTTGATGAAATTACGTGAAATGCTAGGCAGACTTAGAGAGGCTAGGGATGAAGTTTTTATGGAAAAAATCAAGGAGCAAACGGCGTATTCTTACACGCAGAGTGTGCCTACAAAACGCACAAAAGAAGAAATCTGTGGCGTGGAGCTAGGTGCTGATTTGGCAAATCTTATACCACAGGAGTTTTCGCTATTAAACGATGCTGATTTGGAGATTTTATTTGATTTGAAGCTTTTAGAAAAAAGGCTATTTTGCTTTGAAAAGCAAGGTCTGGTAGAAAAGCAAATCAAAGATATAAAAGAGATAGAAAAACAAAAGCCAAAAGAGCAAAAATCAAAGGATAAGAATAAAGGCGCAATTATACTCTGCGTGGATACTAGCGGATCTATGAGTGGGGAGCCTGAGATGGTAGCAAAGGCTCTAACGCTATTTATGGCAAGCCGTGCTAGGCGCAAAAATAGAGCCTGCTATCTAATCAATTTTAGCAGCGATATTAAGTGCGAGGATCTAAGCAAGCAGGGCTGGGGGGAGAGGCTAAATAGCTTTTTGCGCCTTAGCTTTGGCGGTGGGACAGATGTAGGCAAAGCACTAGAAAAAGGCGTGGAGATGATGAGCAAAGATGAGTTTGAAAAAAGTGATTTGCTAGTAATTAGCGATGGGGATTTTGGCGAGCTTAGCCAAAGAATCGTGGGTAAAATGGATAAGCAAAGAGAGCAAGAAAACCGCTTTTTCTTGCTAGACATTACAGAAAAATCAAAGGCTCTTGGCTACTTTGATAAGCATTTTTTATATGATGGAAAAAATGTGAAAGTCTTAGGCGAGCTAGCGGAAAATTTGCGCTAATATCCGCTAAAAATTGTATTTTTTGATATAATTAGCGAATTTTTTAAAAAGGAGAAAAACATGGCAGATGAAGCTAAATTTATAGTCGATGAAAAAGAGATTGAAAAAGAACTCTTTAGAATTCAAAACGAAAATAAAAAAGCAAATATTTTAATTTGTGGTCAAACGGGAACTGGAAAATCTTCCGCTATAAATTATGTATTTGATGATAATATTGCTGATGTTTCAGCAGGCAAGCCTTGTACTAGAGATACAAAATTATATTCTAGTGAGCAGATAAATATTTTTGATAGTGAAGGATATGAAGTAGGTGGCGAGAGCCAACAACATTATTCTAAAATTCTATTTGATGATTTTTTATCAAAACGAACTGGCAACAATGATGATTCTATTCATCTTGTTTGGTATGCTATTTCAGGAGCTGGCAAGCGTATTACCGATTTAGATAAAGAATTAGTTGAAAAAATACAAAAAAGCGGTTTTAGAGTTTGTGTTATTCTTACTAAAATAGATGAGCTTGATGAAGAGCAATTTCAAGCAATGACAAAAACCTTGAAAAGCACTTTTAATAATATTAAGTATTTTTCACTTAGCACAAAAGATAAAGAAATACCAGAGCTAAAAGCATATACGCAATGGGATGAGCTTATATCTTGGTCTTGCGAACAAATACCAGATATTCGTAAAACTAGATTTATCAGCGCTTTAAAAGATGCTATAAAAGAAAAACACGACCAAGCTCAAAAAATTATATCCTTAACTACTGCTGGTGCTGTTACTGCTGCTGCTTCCCCGATACCTTTTAGCGATGCCGCTATTTTGATTCCTTTGCAAACGGGTATGGTTATTCAGATTGCTTCTTTATATGGAATGAAGTTAGAAGGTAGCGCTATAACAAGCTTTCTTAGTTCTGCTGTTATAAGCAATCTAGGAAAAACAGTTGCTGGGAATCTTATAAAACTAATTCCGGGTGTTGGAAGTGTTATAGGAGCGATGATAAATGGAACTGTTGCTGGTGGTTTTACATATGCTATAGGGTATGCATTAAATGAATTGCTATACAAAAATGCATTAGAAAAAGCTGAAGGCAAAAGTCCTACTTTTGATCTTATTAAAATACTAAGCGGAACTGAGTTTTTAAATCAGGTATCAAATATTTTTGAAAACTATAAAAAACAAGAGCAATACAAGAAAAATTCACAGGACAAGCCTAGTCAAGATGAGAAATCTGATGAAACTAAGTAAAATGCATTATATTTCTATTTTAATTTAAAAAGGAGAAAATATGAGTAAACTTACTTTAAATTTAATGGTTTTAGGAAAAACAGGTGCTGGTAAAAGCTCTTTAATCAATTATCTTGCTGGTAGTGAAGTAGTAAAAACTGGTACTGGCAATCCGGTGACACAAAAAGGTGATTTTGCTCATATTAATATCCCAACTAATGAAAAATTAGATTATAATGTTTATGATTCTTGGGGCTTAGAAGCAAATAAAGCAGATGAGTGGAAAAAACTAATAAAAAATAAACTAGAAAGTGCGACAAATTATAATTTTGTTATTCTTGAAGAGAATAAAGAAATCTCTGAAATCTTTCTAGAATATTTTCGAAAAAACCTTGATATAAATATCCAAGAATCTTGCATACACGCAGTACTATACTGCGTATCTTGCAATTCTCAAAGATTAGAGCCTTTTGAGCTAGATATAATCGAAGAGATATTAAAATTAAACTTTAAAGTTTTAGTAGTTTTTACTCAAGCAGATTCAAATAATGCACAAGATGCACAAAAAACTTTTAAAGAAATATTAAATGATAAGCTTGGCAAATATAAAGATAAGATTAGTACTATAAATGTTTGTGCAAATCCAGTAAAAAAACTTGGGCAAAAAGAAACTGTAAAAGCATATGGAAAAGAAGAAATTGAAAAGTTAATGTTTGTTGATATATGGGATAATATTTTACACCGAAATCTTGTTGTTTGGCAAAAAAATGTTAATAATCTCTTAGATGAACAAAGAAAAATTCATTATAAAATGATAGAAAATTTAAGTGTAAATGATTCTTTTATAGATAATTTTAAGCCTAGACCTTTTTTAGCAAATGATGTAATGGAAAGATTAAAAAGAGATTTTGATGAAACTAAGTCTTATATAGATAAATCTTTAGAAAAAATTATAAAAGATACAATACAATATTATAATTTGCTATGTGAAGATTATTTTTTAGAAACGATAGATAAGCCTAAAATCGATGTAAAAATCAGATCAAAATATGATGATGATGAGTTTTTTACCACAGCTTCAGCCCAAGTAATAATGCATGTTATACCTATCGTAAATATATTATTTAAAATATTTGAAAAAGACATGATGATCGATGACATGAAAAAAGAATACAATGAAGCACTAGATAGCTTAAAAGAACAAATTAAGCAAGCTTGTGATGATATTTATAAAGTCTTTAATTCAAATAAAACAACACAAGCTCTTTTAGATCGCTACTTGCTAGCCAATGGGAAGTGAAAGTATTGTTGATTTTGTCTTGCTATTCCTACGCAAAACTAGCAAATAGTTTTAACACTTCTTAAAATCATCTCTAGCAGTACCATTTATTGTTAGGGAATTCTAGAATTCCCTATGAAATTTTAAATATACAGTAAATTATTTTAACCCATATTAACCACATATTTATGGGGGGGGGTATAATTTATAAATTTTTTACAAAAGGAGACAAAATGGCAAGTTTTGATTTAACAACACAAAATGGTTTTAATACTGCTAAAGATTTTCTTTCAAGCAATAAGAGTGGTATTTTAGATTTTATTCAAAATCCAGCTACTGCTTTGATTAAAATAGCACTCGAAAAAGGCTATGATTTGTTGACTCAAAACGATAAAATCGAAGCTCAAAAGGACATGGTTTTTACACTAATCAAGCAAGGCAAAGAAAATGGTGTTGATAACATGGAAATAATAGTAGATAATACAGTAGGTTTATCATTTAATGGTTCACAAATTGATGGTTGTCCTATAAAAGCAACTCTTGGTTCGAATGATAAAATGACGATTAAAGTGCAGTATAAAGCATAAATTTTTAAATATTACAAACATTCTAAAATTCCCTTGTGGCTTATGCTAGCTAGGGAATTTTAGAATTCTATATCTTTTAGTATACTTTCTAATATATATTAAATATAATTTCTATATAATAAGCCCTATAAAAAGGTGCTGTGGTGTCAAATATAGACAAACTTATTTCAAGGTCTGAAAACAATCCAAACAATGCTAGTTTTGATGATTTGAAGCGTATTTTGGAGTATTTTGGCTGGGAGCTAAGAAGTGTGCGTGGCTCTCATCATAAATTTTTACAAGTAAGGCTCTAAGCCTATAATAATCCCATTTCACAAACCTATAAAAGCGTATTACACCCAAATGATAATCAAAGCAATAAAGGAGCAAAAATGAAAGATTTAGCTTACTATATGAGCTTACCTTATGAAATTAAAGTAAAAAAACTAAGCAAAGAAGAAGTCGGAGGCTTTGGGGCGCAAATGCCTATTTTTGAGCCCTTTGCGCTGTTTTTTGGGCAAGGTGAGAGCAAGGCAGAGGCAATAGAGGATTTGTGGCAGGCTTTTGCTGCACATGTGGAGGATGCCTTGAAGCATGGTGATTTCACACCAGAGCCTACAAAACCACTTAGCAAAAACTATGCAATCACAATGAAAACAAATATAATGGAACAAATAGACAAAGAAGCTAGCAGGCTTGGCATCTCACGCTCTGCGCTAATTGCCGTGGGCATGCAAGACTATATAAAAAGAAATAGCATTTAATCTCGCCCTAAAATTCCTTAGCTGCCATGCTAGCTAGGGAATTTTAGAATTCCCTAAGCTGATTTTAGCCCAAAATGCTCTTGCGAAAATCCTTGTCGCTTTCAATCTTTAAAATTATTTCGCCAAGTGCATCAAATGCTTCGTCAAACTCGGCTGGATTTTGCTTTTTAAACTCCAAAACTTTTTTGGCTAGCTCTATTGTGGCGTTTATTTTTTCATCTTTTGTGCTTGCGTTTTTTAGCTTTTCTATACTATCAGAGTTTTGATAGGAAAACCATGTGAGCTTAGCAGTCGTGCTAAAATGCTTGCAAATCGTAGGAAGTGTGTTAAACACAATATAAAAAATATTTTTTAAACTCATTTTTCATCCTTTTTAGTGGTTTTAGAGGCGATATATTAGCACGACATAGCGACAAGTATTGTCGTAAAATAAAATATTAGAAATCTAGTTTTGAGTGAGAGCCAAGGTCTGCCAAATAGAGCTCCAAGGCGTTTTTGTTAATTTTATAAATTAGTAGTAAATCTGGTTTTATGTGGCAGTCGCGAAAGCCTTCATACGCTCCGCTTAATGCGTGATCTTTGTATTTAGGCTCTAGTTTTATCCCGTTTGCTAGTTTATATACAATTTCATCGGTAAGATTTTGATCGTTTTTGCTTAGCTTAGCAAAGGATTTTTTGTATTGTTTAGAGAAAAAGATATCATAAAGCATCTAAGCTCTGACCTTTTTTTGATACTCTTCAAAACTTTTGCATTTTTCAAATTCACCACTTTCAAACTCTTTGATGGCAAGATCGAGCGTGGGTATTTTTTTTTGTCTGCTCGTTTTTATGGTATAAAGCGACCTTGGTTTGGTTTTTAATAAAGCTTTTATTGCCTTTATAAAATCTTCGCCGATTGCATTTTGAAGTGTGATTGTAACCATTTTTATCCTTTTTAAAAAATTCTACTTATTTTTAGCTTTTTGTAGGCTTAAACGAGTTTTGATATCTAAGGAAAATTTTTTATGCTTTTTTCATTTTGCGACAGACTTTGTCGCTTTGTGGCTGTAAAATTCCAGCAAAAATCACAAGGATAACAAAATGATAAATGCTGTTAAAAAACTACTGTTTTGGCGTAAAAAATGCGTGCTTTGGAGTGAGTTTGAAAACATCTGCACAAAGTATAATGAGCTAGGCACTGGCTGCACATATAAACCGCAAAAGCCTAGCAGTGATGAGTTTGGCGGCTTTTGCGATGGTCTGCTTTCTCAGGTTTATTTGCTGCAAAATGCGATGAAAATTGACCTTGACAAAGAGGCACCTTATGCGCTAAGGCTGGCTGCTTTGGAGCTAAGACTAGCTGGTTTTGCGCTAAAAATCACAAGGGAGCAAGCATGGTAAAGTATGTAGTGGGCGGCATCGCGCTAGCAGCAAGTGGCTTTGCGCTAAAAAAAATTCTAGATAGCAAGATAAAAGAAAAATATCCAAACCTAGAAGATTACGAGCTTGAGGACTATGAAGAGGCTTTTATGGATACTTTGGCAAAGGGCATGCGTGGCACTGGCGAGTATGCGCAAGACTTTGGCGAGTGGCTAAAGGCTAAGGCTAGCGAGCTAAGTGATGAGTAGGGAATTCTAGAATTTCTTTTGGAATTCTTAGGAAATCTAGATAGATTTTTAGTTTGCGACATTATTTGTCGTTTGCGTGCTGTAAAATTGCGCTGATATTTTAAAAAAGGAGAAAAATGGGTTTCGTTCCGCATCCTCAAAAATACAAATGCCTAAAATGTGGCAGGAGAAAAATACAGCTAGCGGGCTGCCTTGCTTCGCAGCTGTCCAAAGTGCGGCTCAGTAATGGTGCCAACCAAGATGAGCTGGATAGATAAGGTGCTAAGATTCTAGAATTTGTTACCTTAAAATAAAAGTTAACTTAAAATTTAAATTTAATTAAAAAATTTATTGACTTTTATGGGGGGGGGGGGGGGAAGAATTTGGGGTTTTTTGTAAATAACATAAAAAATACTAATAAGGAGAAAAAAATGGCAAAAATTTGTCCAAAATGTAAAGCTAGCTGCAAAAATGCAACAGCTGTTTTTTGTGAGTATTGCGGTGGCGTATTAAATGACGCTGATTTTCAAAACAAAGACATTTTAGGCGAGTACTCTAAAAAAATAAAGGTACTTGTAGATGGCTTTGAGGTAGATAGAAAAAAATATCATAGCCCTATACCAGAATTAAACGAAGTTTATGAAAAGGCAAATAAACTACATAGCTTTTTGCTAGCGTATAAAGAGAGCTTTGATAGCGAAAATAAGCAAATAGATAATTTTATCAAAAAAACAGCTAATTATCTAAAACAAGATTCTAACTTTGAAGTAGCGTTCGTAGGCACAGTAAAAGCTGGCAAATCTACTCTAATAAATGCTATGCTAAAACACGAATACGCCTCATCTTCAGTTACGCCAGAGACTAGTGTGCTTACAAAGTTTAAATATGGTGGAGTAAATAGTCTAAAAATCACTTTTTACAGTAAAGATGAGTGGGATGAGCTATGGCAAAGTGCGAACAAAAATAAGCAAAAATCAGCTGCTTTTTTAAATGAATTTGCTGAACTTGGGGCTGAGAGCCAAATCTCTAAGTATGTAGGTAAAGAGCCTATAAATGAAGATCTCTCAAAAGAAAATCTTAAAAAATATACAGGTTCAACTGATGCTGTGCATTATTTTGTAAAAGAAGCAGAGGTTAGTTTTAGCGGGTTTCCATTTAAAAATCTAGTTTTTGTAGATACTCCAGGGCTAGATGATGCGGTGGATTTTCGCTCAAATGTAACAAGAGAGTATATAAGCAGAGCAAATGTAGTTTTAATGTGTATAAAAGTAGACCCTATACACAACTCAGAGCTAACTACTATTTATCAAGCATTTGATAACACTGGTGGTCGCCCAGAAAAAGTATTTTTGATAGGCACTCAGCTAGATATAAGAAACGAACCACTAAAAGCATGGGAGGAGCTAAAAAATGACTGGAAGAAAAATATAGTATCAAAAGAAGAAGTAGATACTACAAAATTTACACGCAAACAAGGTGAGACAAATATCATCGGTGTAGCTGCGTATGTATCACTACTATGTGATATGAAAAAGCGTGGGGAAGAGTTGAGTAGACCGCAAATCAAAGTTTTAGAAAAGATTTGTTATGAGCTATTTGATACTCATGCTATAGATGAAAAATTTGATGAAATCTATAAATTTGCTAATGTAGATGGCGTGTATAAAAGCATAGAGAAATTTACAGCTACTGCAAAGCAAGAAATAATAACCGATGCTAAGTTAAAATTCCAAGGTCTTTTTGATGAAGTGAAAAAATATTTTCTAGATTTAAACAAAGATGCCAAAGATACTTATCAAAAGGGTCAAGGTAGCGTAGATGAGATAATAAGCAAAATAAAAGAAGAAGAAAAAGCCCTAGGAGAACTAGAACAAACAAGACAAGAGCTAAAAGCGAAAATAGATGAATTTCAAGGGCAAGTAAATAACGCTGTCAAAGAAATAAATGACGCTATTGACGGTGTTATAAACTCTATTAAGGAGTAGAGTATGGGTTTTTGGAGTGCAATAGGAAGTGCAATAGGAAGTGCAGCGAACTGGGTTTGTGATAAAGCAAAAAAGGCAGTAAAAGCGGTAAAAGACTTTTTTTCTTCTAGCGACGAAGTAGCACAAGAAGTAAGCGAAAAAGGCTCATACAAAAAAGAAAAAGCTCACAAAGAAGAGACAGTAGATATCTACGAAGCACTAGGTAAGTTTAAAAACAAAGTTGCTAAACAAAGCAGAGAAATGGAAGGCGAAATAACTGAAATTTGTCAAGGTGCTTTTGACAATCTAGCTAGTGGACTTTATGAGCTAAATCAAATGAAAATAGGCAATAAGCAATTATCTATAAATTCTGATCTTTTGAAAACTGAAAGTAGAAAACTACTAAAAGAGATAGATGGTAGCATAGAATCAGAAATCATGCCAAAAATCAGTATAGATAATAGAGAATGTCTAGAAATTTTAGAAATGGATAAGGGAAAGAGCAAGAAAAAGCGCATGAAGTCTTTTATAGATGAAAAAAGTATAAGTGCGCTTAGAAAACTAAAATCAAATCTAAAAAATGGTTTAGATAATGCTCATAGTAATATTTCTGAAACGCTTGATAATAAATTTGAGCAAATAGAAATAATGACTAAGCAAAAAATAGAAACCTTAGAAATTCTAAAATCAAATGATGATGTACTAAAAAGACAAGAAACACAAGCCGACATAGCACAAAAAATATGTGCTAGCAATATGATGCTAGAAAAACTAAAAACACTATAAAAAGGAAAATAAAATGGCTTTTATAACAGCAGCTGCAGCAAAAACTTTGGCTCAGGTAATACCATTTGTAATTGAAGGAATAGTGGCTTTGGCTACACTTTTTAAAAGTTCTAAAAAAGAAGAACAAGCTATCGCAAACGAGGAGTCTTTTGACAAAAGCCAAGCAAATGTTGAAGACATAGAAAAGATAAACACGCTTTTAGGCACTCTAAAAAATGCTATCACGGCTGATGCAAATAGGCTAGAAGACCAATTAAGGTTGCTTAGCGGTGATTTTAATAATAAAATTGCCGACATGCTACACGATATGGATGTGAATTCTAGAAATTTTGAGCAAATAAACTTCAAAAATGAAAGGAGAATAAAAAATATTTTTGCTAGTGAAATCAGCTCAAAATTATCCCTTGGGAATTCTAGATGCTTAGAAATACTTCATATGAGTGCTGGAGAGTCAAAAGAAAATGCTATAACTGAATTTAAAAATAAAATTCTAACAAACGCACTTTCTACTATAAAAGACGAAGTATGCGAAAATCTACAAGGTGGTCTTGATATGATGAATAGTACTCTAAAAAATAAGCTAGAACTAGAAGATATGCGCATAAGCTCTAATGTCAAAAATCTAAAACTACTAGCAAATAGCACAGATATAGCACAAAAAGAAGAGGTAAACGCAAAATTGCAAAGCTCAATTTGTGCTACTGATATAATGCTAGATAAGCTAGATGAGATCAAATAAATCAGAGGTAAGAAATGAGTTTTTTTTCAGAAATGTCAGCATTCATCTCACAAGTAGCATCACAAACGATAGCAATAGCAAAATCAATAGTAACTTCGGTTTGTTATAGAATTCCTATTAAATTTGACTTAGCGTATAAGTATTTTGATAACTATATAAGAATAAGCGATATAACTAACACTAAGCTAGGCAGAAAAATACACAAACGAAAGCCAGTAGTAAACCAAAACGGCGTGTGGTTTTTTAGAAGCAATGGGCATTTTAACTACTATACCGGGAGCTTTAATGAGGCATGCGATAAGCTCTCAGTATGCGTGCTAAAAGATGAAGTACTAAGAGAAGTAGCTTTTAGAGACTTGGATGTTTTTATAGAAAAAGACTTTGCAGAGTCTTATCTAAACAAAAAAACATCCGAGTGTCCTTTTAACAGGCAAGATTTAGAAATTGCTTTGATAAAGGAATTTCTATCTTATCTAAAAACTGAGTATGAAAAAATAGTTTTTGAGCCAGTAGCAAGCGAGAAAATCATGCTAGAAAAAGCAGAAAAAGAAATAAAAGATAAAATTCAAAATATAGAAGAAATGATTAAAAAATTGCAAAATAGCGATTTTTTTTATAATAGAGTAAGTAAAATTTTAGGTTAGGAAATTAGGATAAATGGAATTTTTTGAATTACTTAATTATTATAAAAAGAACGGATTTTGTCCTAACAAATTTAATTGTTTTAATTATGTTGAAAATATAAATTTTTATAAATCTTGTGATGCATTTTTTTTATGTTTAAAAAAAAATAAAAATTTTAAAAAAATTGTATTTGAGAGCTTAAAAAAATTTAATATAGAACTTGATGATAAGATTGAACAATATATTAGGTTTTATCTTAATACTAGAAAAGAAATTAATTATTCAAAAATAGAAAAAGATTTAACTAAAAATTTTCTTATTCGTATAAGAGATATGTATAATAAATCAGTATTTGAACCCATGGCATCAGAACAGGCTAAACTAAAAAATGTAAAACAAGAAATAGAAAATAAAATATCCAACATAAAAGAAAATATCTCCCGAATGCAAAATAGTGATTTTTTTTATAAAAAAGTAAGTGAAATTTTAGATTAAAGGTAAAAGATGTACTCATTTTTTGAAGTTTTAAAAGAGCGTTCTAGTGGCTCTGACTGGGATAATTTATCTGATGACTATGGATATTCTAATGAATTCATACAAAAAAGCAATGTACTTTTTGATTGTATAAAGAAAAATAAAAAGTTTAGAGAAGCAGCATATACAATCATTAAAAATTTTGAAAATGAAATTGGATGGCAATTTTTTAATACTGTCAAATACAATCTTTCAGGCTCAAATCACGAAAAAATGTTTCGAGATATAGAGAAAACCGTAATAAAACATGTTTTAACACTAATAAAAAATGAATGCGGTAATTTTCATACAGGACAATATCACATGGCACAAAATAAGCTAAGTGCAGAAAAAAACAAACTAGAAGAAATAGAAACACAA
>SAMEA3663013__coassemble_589_pt1 | contig 24058 bp, 27 predicted proteins | sample SAMEA3663013__metabat2_high_PE_026 | metagenome-assembled genome bin SAMEA3663013 (sample SAMEA3663013) | pig gut metagenome | biome: pig gut; feature: pig-associated habitat; material: faeces | place: France | collected 2012 | reverse complement strand
TAAATTTATTTTACAGGGAATTCTAGAATTCCCTACTATGTCATCCCCCAGCTTAACCCGAGGATCTTTATTATTTGCGATGAGATCCCCCGATCAAGTCGGGGGATGACACAATGCTTAGGGAATTTTGAACGAGATTGCTTCGCTTCGCTCGCAATGACGGAATTTCCGCAATGACGGCGATTTTAGACGGAATTTTAAAAATCTAGGGAATTCTAGATTTTAGCCTTTTGCTAGGGCTTTTAAATGCGGTAAAATCGCTCTTAGAGCTTGCGTGCGGTGGCTTAGGGCTTCTTTTATCTGTGCGCTTAACTGCCCTATGGTAAGCTCATAGCCTTGTGGTATAAACATAAAATCATAGCCAAAGCCGTTTTCGCCACGCTCATCAGCAATAGCATTTCCGTGCATAAAGCCTAGCTCCACGCACTCGCTAAAGCCACCTATATCGCTAATAGCAGCAATTGCGGCTGTGTAAAAGGCAGGCGAGCTAAAAATGCCTTTTTTATCAAGCTCGCTTTTTAGCTTGGCTCTGTTGCTAGCCTCTGTGGGATGCTCTACTAAGTCGCAGCTATATCTTGCTGAGTAAATCCCAGGCGCGCCATCAAGGGCTTTGACGCTAATGCCACTATCATCGCTTAGAATAATAGCGTTTTTTAAAGCCTTTGGATTTTGGCTTTTTAGTGCTTTATAGACAGCGCGCGCTTTTATAAGGGCGTTTTCTTTAAAATCAGCGCCGTTTTCTTCTATCTCAAAAGGGGCGATAAACTCGCTGTAATTTCGCACCTCAAAGTCCTTTAAAAAATCTTTAAACTCTCTTAGTTTTCCTGCGTTTGAACTAGCTAGAATAATGGTCATTATGTGCCTTTTTGCTAGAAATCTAGCGAAATTTGCTCGCAATTTTAGCCAAAATTATGAATAATTTAGCTAGAATTTGCTCTATTTTTTAAAAGAAATTAAGATGAAAGTTTTTATAAAGTATATTAGTTTTATTTATTTAAAGTATTTTTTTATCGTTTTTTTAGCCTTAGAGCTATTTTTTGTAGCTATTGATGTGCTAAATAATCTTGCGCTACTACCAAAAAGCGCAAACTTAGCAGTGCTTTTTGTGGTGTTTTCTGCTGCTTCTGCGGTGCCTTTTTTGCTTCCGCTCTCGCTTGTTTTTGCGCTTATTATTTCGCTGATACTGCTGCTTAGAAGTGGCGAGCTAGTGGCTTTTTACGCCCTTGGGGTTAGTAAAAACGCTCTTATTAAGCCTGTTTTTATTATCTCTTGTGTGATTACAGGGCTTTTTGTGCTACTTCAATGCACTCCAGCAGCCTATGCAAAGGATGTAAAAAACTCCATTTTAGAGCTTAGTTCAAAAAACTTTTTTTCTTTTAACTCAGCTTTTATCAAAAACAAAAATAACTTTATATATTTTGCCGCCATAGATGAACTGAACAAAACCGCACCTTTTGCCTATATTTTTGAGATTGAAGATGCTAAGCTTGTAAAAAAAGTGCTAGCTATGGATGTGAGTTTTAGAAAAGATAAATGGATAGCTAAAACCGCCTACACCCAAATTTTGCCAACAGACCTAGCACTTGGTAAAACTGCGCTTAGCTATGAGGCAAGTATGAATTATGAGGTGCTTGAGGGCTTTGAGCCTAGGCTTCTTTCAAACCTAAACCGCTCAGCTACTTCGTATTCTATCATCCACGCTATAGCTACGATATATCAAACAATAGGCGATGATATAAATATAGCACTTATTAAAACCTCGCTGTATCTTTCTGTATTTTTCCCATTTTTTGCACCTTTTGGCTTGCTAGCACTTTATTACTACGCCCCTGCTATACCAAGGTATAGCAATCTTGCTTTGCTAGGCTTTGGCTTTGTGATATCTACGCTGTGCGTGTGGGGTCTGCTTTATGCGCTATCTCGCCTTAGCAGCTCTGGGACTTTAAATGCTGAACTAGCAATAATTGCACCTATTGTAGTACTTGGCAGCTTTGCGTATATAAAATTTCGCCAAGCTCGCTAAAATTGTGCTATAATTGCGCTTGCTGTGGCAAGTAGTCGCTACAAAAGTAGAGGAAAGTCCGAGCTGCATCAGAGCAAAGCTACGCCTAACAGGCGTCGGGCGAGAGCCTAGGGATAGTGCAACAGAAAGCAAACTACCAGTAATGGTACAGGTGAAACGGCGGGGTAAAAGCCCACCAGTGCGCAGGCAAGAACAAGCCACGCAGCTATGTAAACCCAGCTTGCAGCAAGAAGCGGTGGTAAAGCTCTGAGATTTTACGCTTCGCTAGATCCCTTTGGTGACATTGGGGCGAGATAAATGGCTACATAAACAGAACTCGGCTTATAGCCACAGCTTTTTACTGCTTTTGCGCAGGCATCTGCACTGGTGGCTCACTTCACACTTCGCTTGATGAACTTTTGTTCTATCTGCGCTCGTGCTCACTCGTTCCCAGCACATCTGCCTACGCTAAAGCGCAAAAAGACTATGTTTTTAAGCTTGGCAAAAAAAGGATAATAAATGGATATTTTTGAAGCTATAAACTCTCGTCGTTCGATTAGAAAATATAAAAATACTGAAATTTCTAAGGCTGATTTAGAGCAAATCCTAAATGCTGCTTGTATGGCACCAAGTTCAAAAAACACGCAGCCGTGGTATTTTGTAGCGGTGCGTGATGAGAGCGAGAAAAGCTATATTCTGGGCATTATGCAGCAAGTCGCAGCGCAGATGAAAGCACCGCTTGAAGAGTATTTTAAGGAGCATCCTGATGTAGCAGCGCAGACTTTAAGCTTTATAAAAAGTCTTGGCGCAGCTAGCGTTTATGTGCTGGTTTTTTCTCAAAAGCCCTATGATGAGAGTAGCGAAAGTGCCCTTACACAAAGCATTGCAGCAGCTGTGCAAAATCTGTGCCTAGCTTCTAGCGGGCTTGGGCTTGGGACTTGCTGGATGAGAGCGCCTATAAATGTGGGCTTTGCGCAGACTTTTAAAGACCGCTACGCAAAGGATAAAGGTCAAATGCTAGCGATGCTAACCATTGGCGTCCCTGATGAAGCCCCAAAAGCCCCAAAACGCAAAGATGATAGATATAAAATAATCTAGAATTCCCCAGCCACTTTTAGAATTGGCTAAAAGAATTCTAGAATTCCTTAGGCTTTATTTTAGAATTCCCTAATCTATAATTCCTAAAGAGAATTCCTAAACTAGAATTCCTATTTTTGCTTTGCATCCGCTGGTTGCTTAGTTTTGGGGGTTAGGGGGTATTTTACCTAGGAATTCTAGAATTCCTAAAGAGAATTCCTAATCCAGAATTCCTTAAACTAAAATTCCCTAAAGAGAATTCCTTAATCTAGAATTCCTTAAACTAAAATTCCCCAAAGAGAATTCCCAATCTAGAATTCCAAAGATAAAAAATACCCCCTAACCCCCAACCAGCGGATGCGAAGCAAAAAAAGTAATTTTAATCTATTTAGTACTCATCTTCTTCGTCGCTGCCATCATCATACTCGTAGTCATCATCGTCGTAATTATAGCTTTTGCCCCTGCTAAAATCATCATCAAAGCCGTCGTCTTCGTCCTCGTAATCCTCGTTATAACGGCTGTCTTCTTGCCCCTCTATATCCTCATCAAAATCATCATAATTTCTCATTTTTGCTCCTCATTTAGTAGTATAAACTCGCCATTTTTGTAGCTAAAAACCTCGCCAGTTTCTATTATATAATGCCAGCCAAAGAGCTTTAGCTCGCCCTTTTCTTCACGCTCTTTTACCTGCGGGAAGGTGCGCAGATTTTCCAAGCTTTGTAAAATACAAAGCCTCTCAGTAAGCCACGCACGCTCTTCAAGTGGAGCATCAGAGTTTTGTATTTCGTGCTTTACATCATCTAGCTGGCGCAGCCAGTTTGCTACGCTTGGCATATTTTCTAGCTTTTTTGGATGCCAGATAGCCTCACAACCACCACAATTACTATGTCCGCAAACCACGATATTTTCTACATTTAAAGCAATTATCGCATAAGCAATAGCACTAGTTGTAGCCAAAAACTCATCTTTTAAACGGTATTTTGGCACTATATTTGCTACATTTCGTACGACAAAAAGCTCTCCTGGCAGGGTCTGGGTGATAAGAGTTGGCACCACACGAGAATCAGAACAGCCAATAAAGAGCGTGTGTGGATTTTGAGCTTGTTTTAGCTCATTAAAAAGCTCTTTGTGCTCGTTAAAGCCTGTGTGCATAAAGCGAATTGCACCTTCAATTATAGACATTTACTTCTCCTTTTAGCCTTGCTTGATACTTAGTGCTTCAAGCTTGGCAAATTCTACCAAAAACATACCTAAAAACTTGTCTTTTTTGCCGCTTTCTTGCTCATAAAACTCTACTCTAAAAATCTTACCAGCCTTATCAATGCTGTAATTTCTTTGTATATCTTTTTTGGTGATTTTTACGTCAGTTTCTTTTTTGCTAGGATTTTCATAGCCTATTACATTTACACGCACATTTTTTTGTGAGTTTATGATTATATTATCATCTACGTGGATTTTGCTACCAAAGGTAACAATCTCATCTCGTCCATCTACTTTAACACTAGCAGCAGGCAAACTATTACCAAACTCAAAATACTGCGGCCTAATGCTTGTAAGCAGCCTATTTCCATAATAAATATTTGTCTCTTTGCCCTTTTTGCCTTTGCGTGTTTCATCTACGATAGCAACAAGCGGATTTTGGCTTTGATAATTACTTGAAAACTGCTGATTTATCGGCGTTGGAATGTAGTTTATACTAGCTCTTGGATCTTTTAGAGCAAGCAAGAACCTATCATCAAAAAGGCTTAGCCTAATCTCTTTTTTCATTACTTCTTTTATGCCTTTTGGAGTTAGTTCAAAAGAGCGCTCAAACTCTAGCCCTGCTATACGCATGTACTCTTCAAGGGCGATAAGATGATAGTAGATGCGAGTGTAGACATCTAGTTCTTTGCTAGCTTCATTTGCATAAGCTGGCTTGCCTTTTGTGATAGCAAAGTAGGTTAGAGAGTTTAGCTGCTCGGCGTCTTTGCTGCCTTTTTGGGCGGTGTGTGTATTTTTTAGATGATAGATATGTTCTTTGTCTTTGATTTTTTCATTTATTGTTTTTACTATGCGGTTTGCGTTTATTTCAAGCTCGCCGTATTTAACGCCTTTTAGTTCGCTTTGGTCTATTATAGCGCAGTTTCCCCACCTAGCAGGGCTGTGTTTAGCATCTATAAACTCTGGTCTATAAAAGCCGCTACCATCGTGTAAATGCACGACAAAAGCTACTTCTTTGTGCGTGATGATATCTTTGATGAAATTTACTGCTTTATAATCAGGGTCTTCTGGACTGATTTTAGCAAATTTTCTATTCATATCTCCAGCTGCGCCACGATTATTTTTTACTATGCTTGGAAAGTTTAGATTTGGCACGACCCAAAGTGCGCCTTTTGTTACATTATACTCGGTTGCTAGCAGATTTGCGCTAAAAAACCCGCCTGGCTCGTCGCCTTGTATGCCGCCTATTACTAGCACGGCTTCTTTATTTTCCTCGCCTTTTTTAATAAGCGAAAAGCTAGGTTCAGCCAAAACTAAGCTAAAAGCAAAAAGAGCTAAAAATATATTTTTTATCATTTTAAAACTTTCCTTATCATCAAATCAGCCTCTAAGACATCTTCAAATGATGAAATATCTATATTATTATATTTTTCATATATTTTTAAAATATTTTTAGCAATATCGCCAAAGGCACATTTGCCTGCTAAAAATCTAGCTACCATTACATCATTTGCAGCGTTTATTATCACGCCTGATTTTGGCTTTTTTAGCACTTCATTTTTTAGGCTAAATATAGGATATTTTTTTAAAGATATTTTCTCAAAAGCAAATTTTGCCCCCAAAAAATCAAAATCAGGCAAAACTTGCTTACTCTGGCTAGGAATTCTAGAATTCCCAGCCAAATTAAGCGCATGCGCAATAGCTAAGCGCATGTCAGGCAAGCTAATATGCGCCGTGCTAGAACCATCATCAAAGCTAACTATTGCATGAACCTTGCTAGTTCGCTCAATAAGCGCATCTATGTTTTTTATACCATAAAGATGATAAGCCTCAAGTACCTCAAAAAGCTTATTTGCCATGCTAGCACTATCAATTGTGATTTTTGCGCCCATATTCCAGTTAGGATGTTTTAGGGCTTTTTTGGGGCTAAGACTAGCTATTTTTTTGGGGCTTTTTATATCCACTACTGCCCCGCCTGATGCTGTGATAATAAGCTTTTTTGGCTCTGCTAGCTTACTAGAAAGCAAAAACTTTAAGCCAAAATGCTCGCTATCAATTGGCGTTATTTTAGCAGTATCTAAAAAAGCTCCACCAGCTACTAAACTTTCTTTATTTGCTAAGGCTAGATGAAAGCCTAACTCCCCCGCTAGCTTGCTAGGCACAAGCCCCCCAAAGCCCACAAGTGCGTTTATTAGCGTGGTTTTACTAGAATCGCACTCGCTAGCACAAGCCCTTAAAAACTCCTTTATATCGCCACAAAATACACGGCTGTGTTTTACATTTTTTGCTAATTTTTTATCTTTTATAAAAACTAGCTTTGGCGCAAAGTCTTTAATCTGCGCATTTAAAAGCTTGTAGTTTGACGCGCAGGCTAGGGCTATTACGCTAAGTCCATACTCCCCGGCTAGGCTAAGGGCGTTTTTGCCGATGCTTCCGGTGCTTCCTAAGACTATCAAGCAAGCACCACCAACATAGCAATCGCACCAAAGAAAATCGCATCAAAGCGGTCAAGCACGCCACCATGCTCGCCTAAAATCTTGCCGCTGTCTTTGACATCGCTAAGACGCTTTAAATAACTCTCAAACAAATCGCCAAACACACCAAACACACACGCTAGCACGCTAGCACCAAGTGCTACAAAAAAGCTAACATCTACAAAAATACTAGCATAAAGCGCGCCTACAAAACTACCCAAAATAACGCCAGCCAAGGCACCTTGGATGCTTTTGTTTGGACTTGCTGGGCTTAATGAGCGCAAGATATCAGGCTTTTTAAGGCGCAAAATTTTGCCACAAGCAAAGGCTGCTGTATCGCTCGTGGCTACGGTGATCACAAGCCAGACAAGGCAGAGCATGCCACACTCGTTTAATAGCGCAAATAGCGCAAAAACAGGCGCAGCTGGATAAAGAAAAGGCAAAATCAGCTTTGGTTCAGGGCTTTTTACAAAAGCTACGCCGCCAGCTACAAGGCAGAGCATAGTAAGCATAGCAAAAAGTGGATTTAAAAAGATTGAAAAGCTAAAAAACACAAGGGCTATGATGATTAAAAACTTTTGATTTAACCCATAAAGCGGCAAACTCTCATACATCGCCACGCATAAAAGCAGGGCAAAAACTGCGAAGTTTAGCCAAAAGCTATCAAGCACAACAAGCACGCTAAATGCTATTATAAGCAAGGCTGCGACTATTATTCTATTAAGCAAAGAAGTAAACATCTTTAAAACTTTCTTTATTGATTTTTTAGGGGCTGATTTTAGCCAAATTTTGCTTAAAAATCAGCTTTTTGCTCGGTTTTTATCACTACAATTGTGCGAGAAATAATGTCGTGTAAGGCTCTTTTGTCCTTGCGAAAAAAGGCTATTATCGTCCCGCCAACTACAAAAAGCATCACAAAACAAATATAACGCAGCAAATACTGATGAAAGGCTGCCTTTTTGCCGCTACTATCAACTGCGTAAATGCCTTGGGCTTTGTATCCAGGACTTGCGGCAGTTTTGGCAAAAAACAGCGATTGAATCAGCCCAAAAACAGCCCAAAGCACAAAAATCGCAAGCTGATTTTGCTGAAAATCATCTTTGCCATTTAGCACGATATAAGCAGTAAAATAAAGTAGCGGCGCAGCTATTAAAAACATATCAATAATAAAAGCTTTAAAGCGCAAAATAAGTGGGGCTGGTTTTGCTTTTTGACTTGATTTTGGGCTGTTTTGCGTGCTTTTGGTTTTGTTCATTTTAGCCCTTTGAAATGGTTTTAAAAATCTAGAATTCCTAGGATTTTAATGCTAGGAATTCTAGATTTTGCTTTTAGGGAATTCTAAAATTTTGCTTTTAGAAATTCTCGTTTTATTGCTAAGAATTCTAAATTTTGCTTTTAGGGAATTCCAAATTCCATTTTAAGAATTTCAATTTTGCTTTTACGGAATTCCAAATTCCGTTCTAGGAATTCTAAACTCTATTTTAAGAATTCTAAATTTTTATTCTAGGAATTTTAAATTTCATTTTAGGAATTCTAAATTCCATTTTAAGAATTCTAAATGTTTATTAAAAAGTCCTAGGAATTCCAATTTTGCTTTTATGGAATTCCAAATTCTATTTTAGGAATTCTAGATTTTATTCTAGGAATTCTAGATTTTAGTTGCCACGGCTTCCTGGTTTTATAGCCTTAGACCCACTTTTACACAGTGGACACTCATCAGGCGTAAACATAGCAAAACCAAACTCGCCAAGGGCAAAAAATGGCTTATCGCTAGGTAATTTGGCATTTGGAGCTGGATTTTCTAAGCCACCCACCATTTTACAAAAACCCCTACTTGCTAAGGCAGCATATCCTACTACCTCTCCGCCAAGGCTTTCAATGATTTTTGCGCTCTCCACTGCTGAGCCACCAGTTGTTATCACATCTTCGCAGATGATGAATTTCTCGCCCTTTTTTACCTCAAAGCCACGGCGCAGAGTCATTTGCCCATCCACTCGCTCTGTAAAAATAAAGCGCTTGCTACCAGCGCGAGCTAGCTCATATCCAGCTAGAATTCCGCCAAGCGCAGGCGAACACACACTCTCAAAGCTAATCCCAGCATTTTTTATCACGCTAAAAAGCTCATTAGCTAGCTTGCTAGCCAAGGCTGGGTCTTCAAGTACTTTTGCGCTTTGTAAATAAAACTGCGAGTGATTGCCGCTACTTAGCAAAAAATGCCCTTCTAAATACGCTCCAGCCTCTTTATAAACACTCTCTAAGTTCATATTTTCATAAGCTCGCTTTCTTTATGCGCTACAAGCTCATCTATTTTTTCTATGAACTTATCAGTTAGCTTTTGGACATCGTCATAGCCACGCTTGATTTCATCTTCGCCCATGCTTTTATCTTTTTCTATTTTTTTGATTTCATCATTTGCTTCTTTGCGAACATTGCGAACTGAAACCTTGGCTTTTTCGCCCATTGCTTTGGCTTCTTTTGCGCTTTTTTCTCTATCTTCTTTTGTCATCGGTGGGAAAAAGAGCTTCACGCACTCACCATCATTTGTAGGATTTACGCCAAGATTTGCCGCTGCTAGCGCGCTAGTTATATCTTTTAGCATTTTTTTCTCCCACGGAGTGATAGCTATGGTGCTAGCATCTGTTGCAAGCACGGTAGCTACTTGATTTAGCGGGGTTGGCGTGCCGTAGTAGTCTACTGTGATATGATCTAAAATCGCAATATTTACCTTACCAGAACGCAGCGTGCCAAAATCACGCTTTAGAGCCTCTAAGCTTTTGTTGCCGTGTTCTTCTTGGTTTTTTAGTATTTGTGCTATCATTTTTTATCCTTATTTTGTGGCATTTGTATCAGTGGTGTTTGCATCAGCACCTGGGGCTATAGATGTTTGATTTTCATCCACAGCTTGTGTTTGGTTTGTATCCATCACAGGCGCAGCTGGCGCATCGCTAATAGGCGCAGCCGGTGCAGCATCAGGCACTAGAGATTTAAACTCTTTACTTTGCGTAAGAGACCCGCGCAAGCTTTCATTATATGTATAGCCAAGTGCGATAGTATTTAAGATAAAGAGCGCACCCACTAAAAAGGTAAACTTAGCTAAAAAGCCAGCTGGTCCTTTTGCGCCAAAAAGGCTTTCATTGCTACCAGAATACGCACCAAGACCGATAGAACTTGACTTTTGTAGTAAAATCGCAATAGTTAGCACGATAGCAAAAACAAATTGTAAAACCAAAAATAAAGTACTCACGGCAAAACCTTTTATTTATTGTTATTTAGTGCGCCTAAAATGTGAAGTAGCGATATAAATAGATTTAGTATATCAAGATATAGCGAAACTGCTGCTAGTACAGGGCTATCATATGCGCCACGAATGATGTTTTGGGTATCATATAGGATATAACCGCTAAAAATCAAAGCACCTGCACCAGAAACAGCAAGGCTAAGCATAGAACTACCTACGAAAATATTAATTAGTGATGCTACTACAATTACGATTAAAGCAATAAATAAAAACTTGCCCATTGCGCTAAAATCACGCTTGGTATTCATAGCAAATACACTAAGTCCGCCAAAAGCCACTGTTGTCATCAAAAAGGCTTGTGTGATAACATTTCCCATACCTGCACCGATATAGCGAGCAAGCGTAGGACCAAGAACAAGTCCACTAATGAAGGTAAAAGCAAAAAGTAAGATTAAAGCTAATTTTGCGTTTTTTCTAGCATACATAAGCCCAAAAAGACAAGCAAACTCAGCAATAACTGCTATCCAATAAGCCCCACCGCTTAGCAAAGATGCGCTATTTGTACCGATATACGCACCAGCTGTGGCAGCTAGCAAGCTAGCAGCTAGTAGTTGGTAAGTTTGTTTCACAAATGTAGCTCTTGCGCTTGTTGCTTCTCTTTGTGCGCTTTGTTCAAAAGCACCACCAAATGCGCTGCTCTCATAGTTGTTTTGAGGCATATTTCTATTGTATAGACTCATTTTTACTCCTTTGATTTTTTTAGGGCTATGAATTTAGCAGAAATTTCTAAATTTTTGGTTAAAAAATCTAGAATTCCTAGATAAAACGCTAATAAAACACTAGGAATTCTAGAATTCCTAGTATAATTTTGGCTCGTCTTTGCTCCAATCAAAATATCTAATGCTAGCAGTGGCGATTGCACCAAAGCCATCGCCAGTGCCGATAAAGCCCATTTTCTCCATTGTTGTAGCCTTGATATTTACAAAATTTTGCGCTAGTGCTAGGGCGTCTGCTACATTTTTTCGCATTGCTTCTTTGTGTGGAGTGATTTTTGGCTTTTCGCAAAGTATGGTTATATCAGCATTTATTATCTCAAATCCATAGCTTTTTACCACCCTTACGCACTCACGCAAAAGCCCCGTAGAATCAGCCCCTTTAAACTTTGGATCATTATCAGGAAAAAACTCGCCTATATCGCCAAGGGCTGCTGCACCAAAAAGCGCATCGCACAAAGCATGTAGTGGCGCGTCCCCATCACTGTGAGCTAAAACGCCTTTATCGTGAGCGATTTTAACACCACAAAGCGTAACAAAATCGCCTTCTTTAAAGCGGTGAACATCAAAACCATGCCCGCTAAAAACCCTGCTAGTAGGAGGGGCAAAACCAAGATTTTTAAGCTTTAAAAGGTCTTTTTGATAAGTTAGTTTAAAGGCGTTTTCATCGCCTTGCAGAGAGGCGATTTTGCCGCCCACAGCAGCTATTGCTGCGCTATCATCGTTATAAAACTCGCCTTTTTCTAGCGCAGATTTTAAAAGCTTGGTTTGTGAGAGTTGCGGTGTGCCAATAAGCCCTAGCTCGTCTCTATTTGCATGAGAGCCATTAAATATTATGCTATCAGCGCACTTTAATACAGGGACGATACAATCAGCCTTTTCTTTGCTCTTTATTAGTCTATTTACAAGCTCACTGCTAACCCCCAGCCTAGCAGCGTCCGTGCTCATCACAAAGGGCGTATCTACAAGAGCTAGAGCATTTTTTAAGCTCTCTTGTCTTGTAGCTCCACCTTTTGCGTAGCAAAACTCTGGGGCAAAATACTTCATGTGCTTTATCTCAGCCTCGCTGCCTACAATGATGATTTTTTCAAAATCAGCGTAGCTAGCAAGACGCCTAGCCAAAACTAGCCAAAATGGATCATCACCACTTCTAAGCCACTGCTTTTTTTGCGCTAAGCCAAAGCGAGTGCTATCCCCAGCCCCTAAAATAATTAGCGTTATATCTTTCATTTTATCCCCTTATTTTCTAGCTTTTATGCCTTTGCTTTCTATCTCATCTATTTCGCTTGAGTATTCTGGATTTTTGGCTTTTAAGTCTCTATTAAATGATGAAATAATCTTAGCATCGCTGTTAGCAGAGGCTGCATGAAGCGAGATAAAATCTAGATATTCTCTTGCGCTTGCTGGAATTTTGCCTGCGTTTTTAGCTGGGATTGTAAAATTGCCTACAAAATATCCGCTAAGTATGCCTAGATCGTCTTTTGATGGAGTGTTGTTTAGCATATGGCGATTAAGGTCTGCTATGCTTACATTACGACCCTTTAAAATCATGCTAATTACATTTATTTCATCTTTTGCTAGTAGATTTTTTAGCATTAAAATCACAGCTGTCAAAAAAGCCCCAAAAAGCATAAGCACCACAAAGCCGGCTGCGCCTAAAAATATAATCTTACTCATTTATTCCCCTTGCCCAAAGCCCTAGCTCATCAAGGCTAGCATGAGCGCACATATCGACCTTTATTGGACTTAGCGTGGCGAAGTTTTTGGTAATTAAAGTGATGTCGCAATCACCATTTTCTAGCGTAGCTACCACATCAGGCTCGCCTAGCCAGATATACTCGCCACCTCTTGGGTCAAAGCGTATATCAAGCTTGGTATCATAGTTTCGCTTGCCGGTTTTGGCTACTTTTAGCCCCTTAAAATCAGCCTTAGAACAAGCTGGGATATTTAGGTTTAAAAACTCTCTTTCTCCTAGCTTTGGAGGGAATTCTAGAATTCTTGCTGCTATATCACAGGTGATTTTACAGGCTAGGTCGTAGCTGTATTTTTCTATGCTGCCATTTTCGTAATACAGCGAACTAGCAAGTGCTGGTACTCCACGCAATACTGCCTCCATAGCCCCAGCGCAAGTCCCTGAGTAGCTGATATCCTCGCCTAAGTTTGCGCCGTGATTTACACCGCTAATTACTAGGTCAATTTTACCATCAAAAAGCTTTGAAAGCCCTACATACACGCAATCACTAGGCGTGCCGTCATGTAGGCTATAAATATCTTTTTCATGTTTTTTTAGCCTTAAAGGGTGGTGTAAGGTAATAGAGTGCGAACAAGCCGATTTTTGTAAATGCGGTGCTATTAGCCAGATATTTGCGTCTTTAAAACGCTCTTTTAGTGCTTTGTGTAATTCTCTAATGCCCTTTGCGTCGTAGCCATCGTCGTTTGTAAGTAGGATATTTTTCATTTCTTGCCTTTTTGTGTGGTATAATATCAAAAAAAGGTTAATCTATGAAAATTCTAGTCTCAGCCTTGGAGGCTTCTGCGAACTTACATCTCTCTCATGTGATAAAAGAGCTAGAAAAGCACGAGAAAATAGAGCTTTGCGGTATTTTTGAGCTTGAAGGTTATAGCGGGGCTTTACACAAAAGCAGCGAGTTTAGTGCAATGGGCTTTGTAGAGGTTTTAGGGCTAATTGCTAAGGCAAAAAGGGCTTTAAAAAAAATGGTAGAGCTTGCAAAAGACTGCGATACTGTGCTGCTAATCGACTCTCCTGCTTTTAACATGCCACTAGCTAAGGCTTTAAAAAAAGCAAATATAAAGGTAAACTACTACATCTTGCCACAAGTTTGGGCATGGAGAGAATATAGAGCTAAGATTTTAGCGCAAAACTGCGAAAATCTACTTAGCATTTTGCCCTTTGAGCGTGAGTATTTCGGTGCGTCCTGTAGGTTTGTAGGACATCCACTTTTAGATGAGATAAAGGTAGAAAAAAGCAAGCAAAAAAGCGGAATAATTGCCTTTTTACCAGGTTCTAGGCGAAGTGAGATTGGGCGGCTTATGCCGGTTTTTAGAGAGCTTGCTAGTAAGCTAGAGGGCAGAAAAATCATCGCTGTCCCAGCGCAGCTAAAAGGCAAGGAAAGCGAGTATTACGGCGATACTAGCGGTTTTGAGCTAAGCTATGATGCAAACTCTCTTTTGGCGCAAGCTGATTTTGCTTTTATTTGTTCTGGTACAGCCACGCTTCAAGCAGCGCTTATTGGCACGCCTTTTGTGCTGTGCTACAAGGCAAAGGCGATTGATGTGTTTTTGGCTAGACTTTTTGTGCGAAAATTAAAGCATATCGGGCTAGCAAATATTATTTTTGATTTTCTTGGACAAGCTGCGCTTCACGCTGAGCTAATCCAAGATGAGGTAAGTGCGGCTACGCTTTTAGCTGCGTATAAAGACTGTGATACTAGCGCCTTTGCTAAGGGCTGCTTGGAGCTAAAAAAATATCTAAGCCACGGCGCAAGCGCAAATGTAGCAAAGATTTTGCTAGAAAAAAGCCACTAGGAATTCTAGAATTCTTAGGAAATTTATACTAGGAATTCTAGGTTTATTTTAGGAATTCTAGAATTCTTAGGAAATTTACACTAGGAATTCTAGATTTATTTTAGGAATTCTAGAATTCCTAGGAAATTTATACTAGGAATTCTAGGTTTGAGTTTATTTTAAGGCACTTCTAGCGGCTCAGGCTCGCTGTAAGGGAAGTGTGTGCCCATGACCTTTATATCTGGGTTTTTCTTAAAAACTTCTAAGATTTTTTTGCGTTCAGCCACAGCTGATTTTTTGTCTATATCATAGATGTGAGCGATTTCTGGGCGTTTGATTTGCACATCAAAAGCATATATCATATCAGCGATGTCATAAAACTCATCATTGAAGTTAAAAATCGTCATTCCAGGAGTGTGCCCTGGGACAAAAATCGGCTTTATGTTAGAATTTTTAGTAACTAGATTTTCTCCGTTCATATAAAATAACATGCGTTTTTTATACATATTTAGGCGTTTTTTGGTCTTATCATCGCCTTTTTTCATCCAGTATTCATACTCAGCTTTGTTTATGAGCAAAGTAGCATTGGCAAAAGTCGCTCCAGTCTCTCCAAGCCCACCGATGTGGTCAGGATGTCCGTGAGAGACCGCTACTTGCGTGATTTGATCAGGTTTTACACCTCGTTTTTTTAGCTCTGCTTTTAGCTTTGAAGTCGTGCTTGAAAGTCCAGTATCAATAAGCATGGTAAAATCAGGATTTTTTACTAGCACGACATTATATAGCCTTGGGTCAGTATCTTTTGAGTAAGTTTGCTCTATAAGCTGTTCATCGCTTGTATTTTCTGGGACTAGTAGATCAGGATCTACGCTAGCTTCAAGCAATGAAATTACATATATTTCATTATTGCCGATTTTTAGATCAGGTTTTATAGCAGGTTCTTCTGCCATACTTAGCGCAAAAAACAGCGCAACTAAAAATAATTTTTTTAACATTTTTATCCTTTTATTTTATGAAATAATTACCATCAAAACTAACAAGAGAGTATTTTCTCTCATCTCCAAGAGCTTTTGTCAGCTCATCAATGCTTAGGAATTCCAAACTATCAGCGCCTATATACTCGCAAATCTGGGCGCAAGTTTTCTTAGCACTTATTAGCTCATCGCGGTTTGGCGTATCTATGCCATAAACCTCAGGATGGCGAATTTGTGGGGCTGCGATTTTCATGTGAATTTCTTTTGCGCCTGCGTGACGAAGCATCTCTACTATGCGCTTGCTAGTTGTGCCACGCACTATGCTATCATCGATTACTACTATGCTTTTTCCTGCTAAAACTGAACTCATAGGATTTAGTTTTAGTTTTACTTTTAGATTGCGGATTTCTTGCGTTGGTTCTATAAAAGTTCTGCCTACATAGTGATTCCTTACTATTGCCATCTCAAAAGGAATATTCGCGCGTTGTGCATATCCAAGTGCTGCTGGCACGCCAGAATCAGGCACAGGTATTACTAAATCGGCTTTTGCTTTTATGTTGCCACAAGTATCACAGGTATTTTCACAGCTTTTATTTGCTAGTGCTGAGCCAAGGCGTTTTCTCATCTCATATACGCTTTTTCCCTCTATCACGCTATCTGGCCTAGCAAAATAAATATACTCAAAAGCACAAATTCTAGGCTCACTCTCAAAGATTTTTATGCTCTCAAAGCTGTCTTTGCCCTCTTCAAAAACTACCATTTCGCCAGGTTCTACATCACGCACGAAGCTAGCCCCTAGCAAATCAAAAGCACAAGTCTCACTAGCTACGATATATCCGCCATCTTTTAGCCTGCCTATGCTTAGTGGTCGCACACCGTATGCATCACGCACAGCAAAGACCTTTTTGCGGCTCATTATAAGTAGGCAGTATGCGCCTTTTATTTCTTTTAGTGCTTCTATTATTCTATCTTTTAGCTTTGGCGCTGAGCTTTTTGCGATTAGGTGGAGTATGTTTTCAGTATCCATATTGCTTTGAAAAATTGCGCCGTTTTTTACTAGGCTTTCTCTTACTTCTTTTTTATTTACAAGGTTGCCATTATGAACGATGCTAATCTCGCCCAAAGCATACTTAGCAGCTACTGGCTGGGCGTCATTGCCACTTTCTTTGCCAGCGGTTGAGTAGCGGTTATGCCCTATTGCCATTGCGCCTTTTAGTGTATTTAGTTTTTCTTCGCTAAAAACCTCTGTTACTAGCCCTTTTGCTTTTATGGTGCTGATTTTATGCTCAAAATTTGCGCTTATACCGCTTGCCTCTTGACCTCTGTGCTGCATAGCAAAAAGCCCATAATACGCTGATTTTGCTGCGTGTTCGCTATTTATGATTCCAACTATTGCGCACATTTTTATAGTCCCAAACAATCATCTATGCTATATCTCTTTGGCTCTTTATTAGCTAGCCAAATAGCTGCTTTTATAGCACCTTTGGCAAAAGTAGCACGGCTTGTAGCGGTGTGATTTAGCTCTATAAACTCTCCATCATTATAAAAGCCCACCGTGTGGCGACCTACGATATCTCCACCCCTTAGGCTCATTACAGCTATTTCATCTTTGCTTCTAGCACCTATTTGTCCATCCCTGCCGCTAACTCGCACTTTATTTAGATCGAGATTTCTAGCTTGCGCCACGCTTGTAGCCAAGGTTAGAGCAGTGCCACTTGGGCTATCTACTTTGCGGCGGTGGTGCATTTCGCAGATTTCTATATCAAAGTCTTCTAGTGCTTTACTAGCAAGTTTTGAGAGCTTATTTAGCACGGCTACTCCAAGGCTCATATTTGTAGCTTGTAAAATCGGCATAGAATTACTTGCTAGATTTATTAGATTTTCGCCCTGTGCCCCAAGTCCTGTGGTGCCTATTACTAGTGGTTTTGGGTTTGTTCTAGCATAGTTTATTAGCTCCAAGCTAGCAGCAGCCACGCTAAAATCAATCACTACATCGCAGCTGCTAAAAAGCTCTTTAAGGTTAGTCTTTACAGCATCTTTAAGATCAGCTATGCTTGTTGGGTCACGCTCATAAGCCCCTGCTAGAACTGCCCCAGAGCCCTCTAAGTTTGCGATTATCTCTCGCCCCATTTTGCCATTTGCGCCAAAAATTCCTACTTTTACCATTTTTATCCTTTAAAAATAAAGCCTTGAATTCTAGCAAAAAATAAGTAAGTTTAGAATAAATTTATGGAATTTTAGCAATTTATAGCTTTTTTAATGTTTGAAAATCTACCAAATTTCCATAGTCATTTGCCAAAAATTGCTTTGGAATTTCTAAGTAGTTTTTGCCATATACTAAACTTAGATACTCATCATATCGTTTTGGAGCTTTTAGCTTAAAATCCTTATAATCAAGACTAATTAACTCATCTAAAAACTCTTTTGGGATATAAAAATATTTTTCATTATAAGGCAAGGTATAAAAATTTTTATATTTATCATATGCATTTATATCTAAGACCATCTTTTCTTCGCTATTATCACTTATAATAATATTAAATATATCACCTTTTTTTCTCGCAGCGTAATCTTTTTGACAATATCTAATTTCAATATTTAATTCAGGAAAAACCTGGGGTAGAATATTGGCTAAATTAGATAAACTTTTATTCTCAAAAAGCATAATATCTACATCGCTAACTACGCTTAATTCTCTTTTGCGTAAAATACTAAGCAAGCCTGAACCATCTATAAAATAATCATAGCCTAGTTTATCTAGAATTCCTACTAAGCTTTTTACATAGTAATTTGTAGTTTTAGCCCTATTATCAGTTGAGTAGCTTATGTCTTTATCATCTATTAGTTTTATTTTTTCTTTACTTATGCCTAAGTTTAATAGCTGAGCACTCATCTCATCAGCCCACACCCCACCTATAAGCACAGCATCAAAGTTTAGCTTTTTTAGCTCTGCTGGAGCGATGATTTTTATTTCTTTGTAAAAAGTATTTATTTTACTAGGCGAATTATCTATGAAAGCTACTATATCATCTTTGCTAGCCCTATATATAGCTCTACCAGCTGCGCCTGTACCAAAAATCACTACTTTTGCCATTATATTTTCCTTGTCATTTTTTCTTCTAATTCTTTTATATCATCCAAATCATCTATTTCGCATACTAGCGAATTATTTATTATTCTTTGCTTTATTTGTATTTTATCATACATACTAGCAATAACATTGTCATAATAAAGCTTCCTGTCATTAAAGAATTCTTGTTTTAGAGTGCTTATTTTTTCTTTGATTTTAAGAGCGTCATCTTTGCTAAAATACGAAATTCCAAGCAAAGATGGTTCTTTTTTGCTAGCAATCTCAATGCTGTTAGCAAAGCCATTTTTGGTTTTTAGTATCCATTCTTTTTTGGGCGAGTTTCTAATCGTAGTGTATAAAGTAGAGTTTTTTTCTTGTTTTAAGATATTTTTTAGCATTACCACATCAGCATCTATGATAAAACTATCACCAAAAAACTCTAATGCCACACAAAAGGAGCTTAGATTATTTTGTGTGGCAAAGTTTTTATTAAAAAGTAATTTTACGCCAAACTTACTCTCTAAATACAAAAAATCCTCTGCTTTATATCCAGTCACTACGCAGATTTCATCCACATTTATTTCTTTTAAAAACTTAATTGTCCTTTCGATATTTGGCTCATCAAAGACCTTTAATAGTGCTTTGTGAGTTTTTTGCGTGATATCTTTTAGCCTGCTGCCAAGCCCTGCTGCTAAGATAATAGCGTTCATTTTACCTCAATTTTTATAGTTTTTGCATTGCTAAGCAAGCATCCAAAAATTATAATGAGAGCACAAAGCAATAAATACATATTTATTTGACTACCAAAAAATACACCAAAAACCACTATCCATGCTGAGTATGAGATATTTAGTCCCATGGCTTTTAGCGCACCAAGTTTGCTGATTGCTTTGTAATAAAACAAATACGAAATAGTGCCTAAAACGCTAGCAACACAAACAAGATAAAGATTGCTCTGGCTAAAATCAAGTTTACCTAGGCTAAATACAGCTAGAATTCCTACAAAAGAAAAAAAGCTGCTAACACATTGCCTTATAAAAAGTGCTGTTTTTTCATCTGTGCCTTTATTTAGCGCAAGTTTTACTATCACGCACTCACTACCCCAGCAAAAAGCGCAGCCAAGCGCACAAAAAGCACCAAGAAAGCTAAACTCGTTTAAATTTATATTAAAAAGCATAAAAGTGCCAAAAATAGCCAAAACCAAGCCAAAATATCCTAATAAGCTTAAATATTCTCTTAAAACAAAATGAGCCAAAACCGTACTAAATATAGGATACAAGCTACTAAGCACTCCGGCTATACTGGCTGATGAGAGATAAATACCAAGCAAATATAAAATCATACCAAGCCCACCAGCAATACCAGCTAGGATTAGGATTTTTAGCTCTTGCTTTTTTAGATTTATTTTGCTAGTAAAAAATAGCAACCAAACAGCAATAAAATCATGGAAAAAGCAAATAATAAGCACAAACGCACTTATATAAGAAAGCACTATCGTATCAAGTGCCCAAAAAATACCACTAAATAAGCCAAAAATCATATTTCATCTCTATTTAAAGCAGCATTTAGCCTAGTTTTTGCGTAGTCTATGTAATTTGTGTTTTCATCGCTTTTTGCCACTGCCCACACAGCCCATAGTATATCTACAAGGTTTTTATAATACTTTATTTTTTGCCTTTTTATCTCATCTGCACCATATGCTAGCAAAAACTCATTTTCAAGCTCCAAGCCAAGCTCACACTCTATTATAAATGATGCCAAGTCCCAACACGGATCATTTAGCCCAGCGTACTCCCAGTCAATTAGTCTAATATCTTTATCGCTTACTAATATATTTTGTGGCACCAAATCTCCATGCGTAGGGAGAAAAATAAACTCAGTTTTAAAATATTTTTGATTTATATTTTTAACTTTTTCTAAGTAATAATAAAAAGGCTCTAAGCCTTTTTAAGCTCATCAAACCAAAATCTAGAATTCCCCCCCCCCCTTTTTTATTTAAATCACCTATAAGCATTCACTTACTTCCAAAACTCAGTATTGTTTATGCCTACATCGCTGGCTTTAAATACTGGATTTTTTCCTTCTTTTCTTTGTTTTTGATAGTCTTTTAGCACACGCACGGCTATATTGCTAAGTAGCAAAATCGCTACTATATTTACACTAGCCATAAAGCCCATAAACACATCAGCCAAGTCCCACGCAAGGCTAAGGCTAAGCTGAGCCCCCACAAAAACCATAAGCATAGCCAAAAGCCTAAATACAAAAAGCCCACGCTTGCTAGTGCTAATAAACTTAAAGTTTGCCTCTGCATAAAAGTGATTGCCTATAATAGAAGTAAAGGCAAAAAGCACGATAGCAACGCTAACAAAAATCAGTCCAAAAGAGCCTAAATGCTCTTGCATAACGCCTTGGATGAGTCCTAAGCCTTTTAGCTCTGTGTTTTTTACAATATCAGCGCAAAGCACCATAAAAGCAGAACACGAACAAATCATCAAGGTATCAATAAAAACTGAAAGCGTTTGAACCATGCCTTGTTTGGCTGGGTGGCTAGTGTGAGCTGAGGCTGCTGCGTTTGGGGCTGAGCCCATGCCTGCTTCGTTTGAGTAAAGCCCACGTTTTATGCCTATTACGATAGCTGAGCCTGCAAAGCCTGAGAAAATCGCTTCAAAGTTAAAAGCTTCTTCAAAAACATGAGAAAATATCATAGGTAGCTTTTCTATATTTGAAAAAATCACAAATAAAGCCACAAGCAAATAACCAAGTGCCATAGCAGGCACCAAAACAGAGCTTATAAACGCTGTTGCCTTAGCCCCTTTAAAAAAGAAATAGCCTGATAAAATAGCGACTATAATGCCTACAAAAAGCTTAAAGCTAGTATTTTCAAAGTCATCAGCATAGATATCAAAAGCAGATGTTAAGGTGTAGGATTGAAGTCCATTAAAGCCAAAAGAAAAGCACAAAATAAGACTAATAGCAAAAAGCACGCCAAAGCTTTTTGAGCTAAGTGCGCTTTCTATATAATACGCTGGTCCGCCTTTGTAACTATGCTTGCCGTCGCTTCTTTTATACACTTGTGCTAGCGTACTCTCTACAAAAGCACTAGCTCCACCTAAAATAGCAGTTATCCACATCCAAAAAAGCGCGCCCACGCCACCACCTGCGATAGCTACTGCCACGCCTACGATATTTCCTATGCCCACACGAGACGCAGTGGAGACCATAAGTGCGCCAAAAGGCGAAATATGCTCTTTTTGGCTCTTTTCTCTTAGCACAAAAATAGCATCTTTTAAAAACCTTAGCTGTATAAAACCTGTCCTAAAACTAAGGTAAAGCCCACATAAAATCAAAGCAAACACCAGCCAGTAAGTGTATAAAAACCCACTTACTAAGCCTACGAAATTTTCTACTGCGCTATACATTTTTTCTTTATGCTTTTAGGAATTCTAGAATTCTCTTTTTTACTTCATTAGCGCCTAGCACTTCCATCATCTCAAAAATTCCAGGGCTTACAGAACCGCCAGTTAGCGCAATTCGCACATTTTGAGCCAAGTCTTTTAGCGTTTTGCCTTTGCTATTTAGGAATTCCATTGTAAAATGCTCAAACTCGCCAGTATTTTCCAAGCCCTCTTTAAACTCAGCTAAATACTGAGCTAAAAGCGCCTTGCTCTCATCATTTACAAACTTTTTCATGGCCTTTTCATCATAGCTACTTGGCGCATTGATTATAAGCTCTACGCCTGCTTTTATATCAAGCAGAGTTTTTGCCCGCTCTTGCAATAAACTCATAAGTAGCTCGCCCTTTGGTAAGCCCCTAAAATCAATGCCAAAAAATAGCATTTCATCAGCTAGTTCATAAAAGCCAGAATTCTTTATATAATAAGCATTTAGCCACTCTAATTTGCTTAGATTATAAGTGCTTGCGCTTTTGTTTATGTCTTTTGGGTCAAAGAGGCGCAGCATATCACTCATGCTAAAAATCTCATCATCACCATGCCCCCAGCCAAGCCGCACTAAAAAATTTAGCAAAGCCTGTGGCAAATAGCCCATGCGCTTATACTCCATAACATCAGTTGCGCCGTGCCTTTTGCTAAGTTTGCTGCCATCGCTGCCATTTATCATCGCTACATGATAAAACTTTGGCACCTTAAAGCCAAGCGCATCATAAAGAATAATCTGCTTTGGCGTGTTGCTAAGGTGATCATCACCACGGATTACATCGCTTACACCCATTAGCGCATCGTCGATTACCACCGTGAAGTTATAAGTAGGCGAGCCATCGCTTCTAGCGATGATAAAATCATCTAAAATATCAGCTGCCTCAAAGCTAATATGCCCTTTAATGCCATCATCAAACTCTATTTTGCCTGAAAGTGGGGCTTTTATGCGAATTACTGGTTCTATCCCCTCTGGCGGCGTGCCAGTAAAGTCTCTGTATCTGCCATCGTATTTTGGGCGTTCTTTGCGTGCTTCTTGTTCTTTGCGAAGGGCGTCTAGCTCGTCTTTGCTCATGTAGCATTTATAGGCTTTGCCACTCTCAAGTAGCTCGTTTATGTATTTTTTGTATATCTCAGTACGGCGACTTTGAAATTCCACCTCACCATCATATTCTAACCCACACCAGTCAAAGGCTTCTTTTATAGCCTCTACTGCTGCATCCGAGTTTCTAGCTAGGTCAGTATCTTCTATGCGTAGCAAAAACTTTCCGCCGTTTTTGCGTGCGTAAAGATAGTTATATAGTGCTGTGCGTAGTCCGCCTACATGTAAAAATCCAGTAGGACTTGGTGCAAATCTAGTAACAATCATTTTTTAAACCTAATTTGAAAAAATTTTGGCTATAATTCTAGCTTAATTTACTTTAAAAAAAGGTTTTGGTATGAAAAAAATATTTTTATCCCTTGCGCTTGGACTAGCCATAAGCACGAATGGGGCGTATCTAAACGGAGTTGCCGCTACTGTAAATAATGAGCCTATTACTGATTATGATGTTGAGCTTGTAGTAAAGCGCATGAATATAACGCCAAATGAGGCACTAAATGTGCTAATACGAGATAAGCTAGAACTTTCGCAGATAAAAGAACTAGGGCTTTCTGCCTCTGAGAGTGAGATAAATGAAGAACTAAGCCAAATTGCCAAGCAAAACGGCTATAGCGACCTTGCAAGCTACGCTCAAGTGCTTAGCCACAAAGCTGGTGCGCTAGCCAAACTAAGAGAGCAGGCAAAAGAAAATCTATCTAGAGCGAAGCTATATGATTTTATAATAAGTCAGCCAAATGACAATATCACAAGGGCAAATGCTATGCGCTTTTACGAGCAAAATCGTGGTATGTTTACTCGCTTTAGCTCAGCAAAAGTTACTCGCTACATGGCAAAAAGCGGTGCTACCTTAGAGCGTGTAAAGGCCCAGGGGCTAGCCTCAGGCGTAACAACTACGGCAATGAACATATATCCAAACTCAGCTGATAACCGCGTGCTAAATCTCATAGCCGCAGCAAATGTAGGCGACTTTACGCCTATAGTGCGTGAAGGCGATAGCTACGTAATGTATAAGGTAAACTCAAAAGAAAATCCGCAAGTAGTAGCCTTTGAAGAAGTAGAACAAAATGTAGCTACAATGATGGCTGAACAAGAAAAAGAAGCGCTGATTGCTGATTATTTTAACAAACTACGTGCAAAAGCTAATATAGAAATAATCAAGCGATAAAAATATTCTAGGAATTCTAGAATTTTT
>SAMEA3663013__coassemble_569_pt1 | contig 25808 bp, 27 predicted proteins | sample SAMEA3663013__metabat2_high_PE_026 | metagenome-assembled genome bin SAMEA3663013 (sample SAMEA3663013) | pig gut metagenome | biome: pig gut; feature: pig-associated habitat; material: faeces | place: France | collected 2012 | reverse complement strand
GAAATAGTAGAAAATGTGGAGCCTTTAAAAAGCTTAGGTTGGAAGCCAGCAAATAACCATAAAGATAATATCACCATGATTGTAGATGAAATTGGGGGGGGGATCTTCTAGCCTACAATTTCATTTCACAGCTTGATATAAAGGCTGCGTGATGATAAAGCTACTAAATACCACTTTAAGTGGATTAAAAATCATAGAAACAAATCATTTTTGCGATGAGCGTGGTGTATTTCATAAATATTTTTCTAAAGATGAGTTTAATAACTTGGGCTTGGAGAGTGATTTTAAAGAAGCGTATTATTCAATAAATCAAAAAAATGTAATTCGTGGAATGCACTTTCAAATTCCGCCTGCCAATCATACAAAGCTAGTGTATGTAACGAGTGGGAGAATTCTAGATGTTTGCCTTGATATAAGGCGAGATTCTAGCTCTTATGGCAAATATTTTAGCATAGAGTTATCAGGCGATAAAGCGCAGTGTCTATATATACCAAGTGGTTTTGCTCACGGCTTTAAATCGCTAGAAGATAGCACTTGCGTTCATTATCTACAAACTACTTGCTATGAGAGCAAGTGCGATATGGGCTTACGATATGATAGCTTTGGTTTTGAGTGGGGCGAAGGTGAGTTTATAATCTCGGCAAGAGATAAAGAGCATATGTGTTTTGATGATTTTGTATCACCATTTAGGAGCTAAAATGAGTGCGAATATAATGTATTATTGCGTTGTAGAATGCGATAAAGATGAATATTTAGGCAATGAAATTATAAACAATTATAATTTAAAAAATTTTAGATATCAAAAAAGCTTATTTGAACATATAAAGTTTTACCGTGATGGATATGAAATTTTTGGATATAAATTTAAACTTATTTTTGGATATGATAAAAATGAACTATTATCTGAAATCACAAAGGATAAAACGGCTTATTATTTTGTTAAATTACCAGAAAGTATTTCCAAAGATGAAAATAAAAAAGATGAAGCTTTTGGTTTTGTAAGAAAAAACAACAAAGAAGAGCTAAAAAACAGCGATCATTTTTCTTGTGGTAGTTGTGAGTTATTTTTTGATAAATTAAATGGTGTAGTTCTTATAAATAAAAGAGGCTCTATAAAAATGGGTTCTATCATCAAAGATTATATTCTTGCTTTATCTTATTTTAAAAAAATTCAAGAATTTCAAACAAAGGCAATAGAAATAAAAAAACCACATTTTTGGCGTTATATAAAAAATTTTAATTTATGTGAATATTGTTGTCAAAGAAAAAAGTGGAATAATTTTGTAAAAGATTTGGAATTCTTTGAGATGAATCAATATTTTTCAAATCCAATAATGCTAAATGCTTATCAAAGTTATAATATGTGGAAATTTATATATAAAAATTTCAATTTAGAAGGCTATCATAATGATATGCTAAGACAAAGAGCAAATATCTTAAAAGATAATAGAACGCACGAGGTTGCTACAAAGGCTTATTTTTGGGCTGCTGCTAGTGCTATAATTGGTCTTATTTCGCTAATGCATTCTGTTTTTGGGAGCTAAAATGTCTAAAAAAGTATTTTTAACAGGTGCTACTGGCTTAATCGGCAAAGAGACTTTGCCTTTTTTACTAGAAAATGATTTTAAAATTTACGCATTGACTAAAAGAGATTTAAATAGCATAGATAATGTAAATTATATAAAAGGCAATTTATTTGATAAAGCTTTTATTCAAGGTGTTATGAGCGAAATAAAGCCTGAGTATTTGCTTCATTTTGCGTGGTATTGTACTGGAGTGTTTGAGGATAATATAAATTATGAGTTTTTAAGCTCATCACTTGATTTGTTAAAAGCCTTTGGCGAAAATGGTGGCAAAAAAGCTGTAATGGCAGGTACATACGCAGAGTATGGACATTATAATGAGAATTTAAAAGAGAGTTTTGTGGCTCAGCCTATAAATGCTTATAGTAAGTGTAAGGATTTTTTGCGCCAAATTTCAGCTAGTTATTGCGAAAACAATGATATTTCATTTGGCTGGGGCAGAATTTTTTCAGCTTTTGGCTTGGAGAGCGACCCACGAAGACTTACTTCTTATGTGATAAATAATTTACTAGAAAATAAAGAAATTGTTATAAAAAGTGGCTCATTAATTCGCGATTATATTTATAGCAAAGATGTGGCTAGAGCGTTTGTTAGCTTTTTGGATAGTGATGTAGATGGAGTTTTAAATATTTGTAGCGGCAAAGATACTAGCATACATGATTATGTGATGATGATAGCTGGAATTCTAGATAAAAAGCATTTGGTAAAATTTCAAGAACAAAAAAGCAATCAACAAACAAGAGTGGTTGGAGATACAGAAAAATTACGCAATAAACTAAAATTCTCTACTAAATATGATATTTATGATGCTTTAGCAGAAGTAATAAAACAAAGCAGAAACCTTATAAAAAAGGAGAATATATAACAATGAAAGAAATTCTACAACAAAATGGCTTGCTAATCACGGGTAATTGCGATTTGCGTGATTTTACATTTGAAATGCCTGTGCTAGTATGGGGGGGGGTCCGAGCGTATAATGTAAAGCTAGGCGCATATAGCTACATAAGCCCAAATTCTGGTCTAACAAATACCAAAGTAGGCAGATATAGCTGCATAGGGCATGCCTGCGAGATAGGACTATCCAAGCACTGCGTAAGCGATGTGATAATAAGCAATCTCTCGCCCTTTCGTGGCATAAGCACCAAAGGACTAAGCGAAAACGCCTATCTAGGCTACAAAATAGACGATGAAGACCCCTCACTCACAAACATAGCAAATGATGTATGGATAGGCGCTCACAGCATCATCCCAGCCGCCCACGAGATAAACATAGCAAACGGCGCAATAGTAGCAGCAGGGTCTGTGGTAAGTAAGGATGTACCAGCCTTTGCTGTGGTGGCAGGTAGTCCTGCGCGCGTAGTAAAAATGCGTTTTAGCGATGAAATTTGTGCTGACCTTGAGAGTAGTTGTTGGTGGGATTATGATTGGCAAGAGGCAGCTGCAGCCTTGCCAGGTCTTGCTAGAATAGCACCACTTAATGATGCTAAAGCCTTTTGTGCATGGTGGAGAGATGGTGGGGCTGATATGATGAAGCCATATCTCATAATCCCACAAAAAAGACGAGTGCGCCGAGAAGGGCAAGAAGTGTTTTTGGATAAACTATTATAAATAAGGAGAAATATGGAAAATATAATAATTCTAGGCTCAGGAATTTCTGGTATTTCAGCTGGATATCATTTGAGTAAAAATGGTAATAAACCAATTATTTTTGAAAAAAATGATGATTGGGGGGGGCTTTGTGGGAATTTTAGTATAGATGGATTTCGTTTTGATAAGTTCGTTCATTTTAGTTTTGCTGATGATTCATATATAAAAGAACTTTTTGAGAGCTCATCGCCACTATATGAGTATCCTAGTCTTTGCTATAACTACTATAAAGGCTGCTGGCTCAAGCACCCAGCCCAAAACAATCTAGCTCCGCTACCAAGCGATGAAAAAGTAAAAATAATAAAAGATTTCGTATCTCGTCCGCAAAAGTCTGTAGACGAGATACGAAGCTATGATGAGTGGCTAAGATGTCAATTTGGCAATTATTTTGCTGAAAATTTTCCATTTAGATATACTAGAAAGTACTGGGGAGTAGAAGCAAAAGAGCTAGAAACCAAATGGGCAGGCATTAGGATACACTCGCCTGATCTAGAACAAGTATTAAAAGGCTCGTATGAAACCCAAAAGGAGAATTACTACTACACAAACTTTATGCGATATCCAAAAAAGGGTGGTTTTCGCTCAATTTTGGATAAATGTAGAGATGGGCTTGATATTAGATTTAACAAAGAAGTAGTTAGAATAGATACAAAGTCTAAAATAGTGTATTTTAGTGATAATACTACGCAAAGCTATGATAGATTGATTTCATCTTTGCCTTTGCCAGATATTGCCAAGATGATAGATGATGCGCCAGCCAATGTACTAAATGCGGCTGCTAGCTTGCGTCATACTAGTGGATATATGGTATCTTTGGGCTTTAAGCGACCTGATGTGGCAAAATATCTATGGTTTTATATTTATGATGAAGATATTTTATCATCTCGTGTATATAGCCCAAGCCTAAAATCGCCTGATAATGCACCAAAAGGCTGTAGTTCACTACAAGCTGAAATATTTTTTGATTCTAAAACTAGAATTCCAAATAAAAATGAAGTGCTAAAAAATACTATTGATAAATTTGTTGCTATGGGGCTGTTTAAAGAAGATGAAATCGTGGTAAAAGATATAAGGTTTGAAAAATACGCAAATGTAACATTTGATCATGATGTCTATAAAAATAGAGATATGATTCTAGAATTCCTGCGCCAAAGTGGGATTGAGAGCATCGGCAGATTTGGCAAATGGGAGTATTTATGGACGCATCAAGCTTTTAAAAGTGGCATGGACGCGGCTAAAAATTAGCTAAATTATTTTATCAGCACCACTTAATGGCGCTGATAAAATATATTTTAACTTACATTTCAAGCCTAAAATAAGGATAAAAAGCCATTTATCACAATGGCATTTACTATATCTATGAAAAAGGCTCCGCATAGCGGCACGATGATAAAGGCTGTGTGGCTCATGCCGTAGTTTTTGCATACAGCTTGCATGTTTACCATAGCTGTTGGCGTAGCACCCATGCCAAAGCCACAGTGCCCAGCTGAGAGCACGGCTGCATCATAGTCTTTCCCACAAAATCTAAATGTAACAAAAATCGCAAAAAACACCATAAGCACGCTTTGGACAAAAAGCACGCTAAATATCGGTAAAGCAAGATTTGCTAGCTGAACTAGATCAATGCTCATCAAAGCAAAAGCTAAAAATAGCGCAAGGCTAACATTGCCAAGCAAGCCAACCTCTCTATCAAAGACCTCGTGGATTTTAAGTGCACTTAAAGAGTTGCGCAAAATCACGCCAGTAAAAAGACAATACACAAAAGTAGGCAAGGTAAAACCAAGCTCAAGCCCCTTTATAAAATCAGCAACATAAACCCCCACAAGCAAACAAATAGCAAGCAAGGCAAGGCTTTCAACGAAGCTGTTTTGCGTAATTTTGCGCTCTTTATATGCTTCAAGCTCGGTTATAGGGATATGGACACTCTCTGTTTTATCGCCTGGTGTTTTAAGGTTGTGCTTTTTGATAAGATAAGTTGCCACTGGCCCGCCTATGATACCGCCTATTACTAACCCAAAGGTAGCTGCTGCCATAGCCACCTCCAAAGCCCCAGCAAAGCTATAAGGCTCAGCGCCAAACACACTAGCCCACGCAGCGCCAGTGCCATGCCCTCCGCTCATAGTGATTGAACCTGCTAAAAGTCCTATAAGATAGTTTTCGCCAAGGGCTGTGGCAATGCCTATGCCAACTGCATTTTGCAGCACTAAAAGCACGCTAATTACGACTAAAAAAATAAAAAGTTTTTTACCGCCTTTTTTAAGCGATGAAAAATCAGCCAGCAAGCCAATAGAGCTAAAAAACGCTAGCATCAAAGGGTCTTTTAGCGAGCCATCAAAACTAAGCTTGATATCGCCAAAAACACGCAAAATCAAAAACAAGCTAGCTGCTATGATACCGCCTACCACGGCTTCTGGGATATTATATTTGCTAAGCACCTTTATACGAGAGTTCAAAAAAGCCCCAAGCAAAAGCACTAAGACCATAACCACCAAAGTAGAATAAAAATCAAATGTAATTGTTTGCACCTAATCTCCTTTATTATTTTGCTAAAATACTAACAGAAAAATAACAACAAAGAGAAAAATCAGTATAAAAAAGTAAATTTTATTTTTTATTGTTACTATTTTACTCATTTTTAGCTTATTTTTTCTGGGGGTTAGGGGGTATCTTTTAATCTAGAATTCCTAGCTAAATCTAGAATTCCTAGTAGGAATTTTAGATTTTTTAAATTAAATTTCGTAGGAAATCTAGAATTCCCAAGCCTTGTGTCATCCCCCGACTTGTGTTTTTTGTCATCCCCCGACTTGACCCTAGGATCTCATCACAAATAAATTTAGAATTACCTAGTGGCTTTTTGCGTTTATATCATTTAAGAATTCTAGAATTCCTAGTAGGAATTCTAGATTTTAGTGGGGTTTTAGGGGCGGCAGCCCCTAAGGGTTTAGGGCGTAGCCCTTATAAAATTTGCGGGGCTGGCTTGCCCCACTAAAGCGAGCAAAATTCTAGAATTAATAAAATAAATTTAGAATTCCTAGAGATTGCTTCGCTTCGCTCGCAATGACGAAAATTCTAGAATTCCATATAGAGATCCCCCAAAGGGGCTGGGGGGATGACATAGTAGGGAATTCTAGAATTCCAAGGATAAAATCTAAAATTTCCTAGAATAAATTCTAGAATTCCTAGTAGGAATTTTAGAATTTTTAAATTAAATTTCGTAGGAATTCTAGAATTCCTAAGCTAAAAATACCCCCTAACCCCCAAAAAAAACTACTTTTTAGCATTTTGCGTGGCACGATAAAGAAAGCTAAAAATCTCAGCAATCGCGCGGTATAGATTTGGCGGAATTTCTTGGTCTATATCGATTTTACTTAGGATTTCGACTAGGTCTTTATCTTCTTTTATAGGGATATTGTTTTTTCGGGCTGCGGCGATGATGTTTTCAGCGATGACGCCCTGACCGCTTGCTAGCACCTTTGGGGCGCCATCTTTTTCTTTGTTATAGCCTAGGGCTACAGCCTTTTTTAGAGCTGATTTTAGTGGATTTTTAGCTTTTTTCTCTGCCATTTTATGCCTTTATGTTATATCCTAGGTCGATGTCTCCATATTGTTCATAGGCACTTTTACCACCTTTGCTAGCTACAAAAAAGTTATTTACCACAAGCCCAAGTTCGTTTAGCGCCCTTTTAAGACTTTTGGTTTCGCTTAAAATAATTTCTTTAAAGCCATCATTGCCAGTCTGTATGCTAACATCAAGAAATTTATTCTCAGAAAGGCCCAGCACTATGCCAATTTCGCCGAATTTCACAAAACTAAGCTCAATGCGAGCGTAAAACTTGTCCTTGTTGCCACGCTTGAAGCTAAGGTTTGAGCTATTTAGCTCGTCCCAGTGGTAGGGCAGGTAGGTTTGTAGCGAGTTTTGCGCAAAGCTTGCTAGCTGGTGGATTTCAATCTGGGTCAAAAGTCGTTGCGCAGCGGTGTGGATATTTTGCGTGCTGGATTGATTTTGCGTGCTTTCTTTTAGGTTTAAAAGCACAGATTTCATATCGCTTTGTAGCTCTTTTAGAGCTTGTTCTGCATTGTTTGGCTTGATTGCTCCTATGCTTTTAGCAGCACTTTTAGCTGAGCGAGCAAGGCTTTTTATTTCTTCAAGGGCCGATTTTGCGCTAGCTAGTTCTGGGCTAAGGGTGTTTTTTAGGCTAGTTAAGGCGCGAGCTAGTTCAGTGATTTTGCCTTGGAGATTTGGGGTGTTTACCTCTGAGCTAGTTGCTTCTTTAAACTGCGATAGATTTATGTTTTTAAAGCTATTTTGCTCTTGTGTTAGAGTGGAGTTTTGCGAGAAAGAGTTGTTTTGGCTGGCGTTCTGCGCAGTGTTTGCGTTTAGAGAAGATGAGTGCGCTGTGCTACCTGTGTTGCTTGTTTGTATATTTATTCTTATATGATTTGCTTTTGGCTCGTTTTGTTTGCTTAGAGCCTCTTTTAGCGTGGCATTTTCCTTATTATTTGGATCATAGCGAGTAAGAAAGGCTTTAAAATTGCTATCTTTATTTTTTAGCAAATTTAGAGCGTTTTGTAGCTCGTTTGCGCTAGCATTTATTTGTTCTCTGATAGCTCTAGCATCTTTTAGTGTGGCGCTATTTAGATTGTAGTTATTTGCGCTTTTTTGGGCGTTTTGTATGCTTGATTCTATGCGCGAGAGCAGATTTGCGGCAGTTTTTAGGCTAAGGTTTTTGCCTAGATTTGAGAGTTTATCAAGGTATTTTGCTGCGTTTTCTAGGGAGTCGCTTGCCTTGTCTAAGGCTTTAAAAGGCGAGTTATTTATAGTCTCTTGGTTTAGCTTTTTTTGCTCTTTTAGTAGGGTTTCAAGGTCGTTTATGCTCTTTTTAGCATCGCTGTCGTTTGGCAGCTTTAAAAAGCTTTCTTTTAACCCTTGATTTTGCGTGTTTTTCATCTGGCTAAGTAGTTCTTTGATTTTGCTTGGTAGGCTTTGAGCTTCTAGACTTTGGGCGATTTTGGCTTCTAGCATTATGCCTGAGTCTTTAATCCCTTGTGCTACGCCTTGTGGGCTTAGGTTTTCAATTGGCTTTATGAACTTTGCTAAGGCTTCTTTAAAAGGGGCTAGCTTTTCGTTGCCATCTAGGGCTTTTAGCAGCTCTCTTACATCGCTTGCTAGGTTTGGGGCGACTTGGAGTAGGCGTGGCATATTTGGGCCTTGTTCGCCGCTTTTTAGCCCGCTTAGTAGCTTGTTTGTAAGCTCACCTAGCTTTTGTTCTATTAAGGTTTGCTTTTCTCCTAGGATTTCTTGCTTGTCAAAAAGCGGCTTGCTTGTAGCGTCTTTTGTAGTGGTGTCTTTGGTGCTTGTTACTCGCTGCGAGACATCTTTTATGCGCTTATCACGCTCTAATTCCCTTATTTCTTTGTCTACTAGCGGCTGGGTTATGGATGTGTTTATCATGTTATTTTGCTTTTATAAAAACAGCTGAAAATAGCGCAGAAATCGGCATCACAGCAATGCCAGCTAAAAAGCTAAGTGGCTCAAAAAGCTCTTTTTTCAATAGAATAAAAAAAGCTAAAATAAGCAAAATATAGCCAAGCAAGCGCAAAGGGGAGAATACAGAGCCAAACTCATAAAGGCGCAAAGGTATTTTTGGGGTTTTTTCATTAGGAATTCTAGAATTCCTAGCGTTTTTTGCTTCATTTTCATTAGGAATTCTAGAATTCCCTAGTTTTGCTACTTCATCTTGGCTAGGAATTCTAGAATTCTCATCCTCAAAAACATCATCAAATGCGCTTATATCAGCAGTTGCTATTTTTTTTGCCACACGCTTTTTATATCCTAAAAAACTAGCTAAGATGATGAGAGAACTAGAGATTAAAGCAACTTGTGAGTTTAGCACATGGACTGCGCCAAAATACGCACAAATAACAATCAGCACTGCGTCGCTACAAAGATAAATTAAAGCTAGTTTTTTTGCCACTTTTACTCACTTAAAAATTTTTGCCTATATCGTCATCTTGGGCGGTTTTTTTAATGCTATTTGGCTTTATTATAGCGTGAGTATCGCCAAGCTCATCATAGCTTGCTTTTTGGGCTTTGTATGCTTTGAAGACATTATTTATCGCTGCGAAGACGCCAAGGGCAATTCCGCCAAAAAGCGCCCAGTTCCCCCAGTACTGCCGTAGCCACACTCCAAGACCTGTGCCAATTGCTACAGCTACTACCATGCTAATGCCAAGGCTGAGACTATCAGCTGCACGCGCTATTTTAAAGGTTTTACTATTGTTTTGTTCTTTCATTTTTTTTATCTTTATGTTTTTTATCGGCTCAGCTCGTGGGTGCCTTTATCCGCCGCGATGCTCCGCAGATTATATATCTAGCGCACGCACCGCGACGGACAAATTCACCTCAAGTGCCGCGCCTTGTTTTTATTGCCGCTGCCGCGACTGCTAAGGAATTCTAGAATTCCTTAGATTAAATTTTCTAGGGAATTCTAGAATTCCTAGAGCAGAGATCCCCCGATCAAGTCGGGGGATGACACAAAGCTGGGAATTTTAGAATTCCTTAGAAAATTTAGAATTCCCTAGATTTTAAATGCTTTCTAGAAAATTCTAGAATTCCTAAATTAAATTTTCTAGGAATTTTAGAATTCCTTAAAAAATTTAGAATTCCCTAGAGTTTAAAAGCCTTTTATTGCGAGGTGATTTTTTGTGTCTCGCAGCGAGGCGCTAGCCATAGAACCGTGTCCGCGGTAGCGGCTGCGAAAATTTTTGGGTGGAATTTCAAGGACGAAGTCCGTAGAAAACCGCCCAAAAAGTTTTTGCAGAACGAGCTGGCTGCGCAAGCTGTGAGCGCAAAAAAGCGTCCGCAAGAAAAGGCTTTTATAAGGACTATATTGCTTTAAAGCTTGCTTCTATGGCTTCACATGTCGCTTCAATGCTATTTTTGCTGTGCTTAGTGCTAATAAAGCAAGTCTCAAACTGACTAGGGGCAAGGTAAACCCCACGCTTTAGCATAGCTGCGTGAAACTTCGCAAACATCTGTGTATCGCTTTTTAGCGCAATATCGTAGTTTGTAACCTTATTTTCATTAAAGAAAAAGCCCCACATCGTGCCACGATGCTCTGTTTGCAAGGCTATGCCTTTGCGTTTTGCGCTGTTACTCATACATTTTAGTATGCTTTTTACCTTGCTACCAAGCTTTTCATATACATTTGGAGTGGCAAAAATCTTACTAAGTGTAGCAATTCCAGCTGCCATAGCCAGTGGATTTCCACTTAGCGTGCCTGCTTGATACACAGCTCCATCTGGGCTTAGAAGGCTCATTATTTCATCTTTTCCGCCAAAGGCAGCTGCGTTTAGCCCACCGCCAATAACCTTGCCAAAGGTAGCCAAATCAGGCTTGATTTTATTAAACTTATAAGAGCCTGTCATACTTGCTCTAAAGCCACTCATAACTTCATCAAAGATAAGCACAGCACCTTTTTTGCGGCACAAATCTCTAAGCTGGGTCAAAAATGTAAGGCTAGCTGGCACAAGCCCCATATTTCCAGCAATAGGCTCTATTATCACAGCGCCGATATCATCACTTTCATTAAAGCATTTCTCCACGCTAGCAATGTCGTTATAAATAGCTAAATGCGTGTGCTTAGCAAAATCCTCTGGCACGCCAGGCGAGCTTGAGTTTCCAAAGGTGGTTGCGCCTGAACCTGCCTTTACAAGTAGGCTGTCGCTATGTCCGTGGTAGCAGCCCTCAAACTTGATTATTCCATCTTTTTTGCTATAAGCTCTTGCTAGGCGGATAGCACTCATGGTAGCTTCTGTGCCTGAGCTTACAAAGCGGATTTTATCAAGGTAGCTAATTTTGCTTAAAATCAGCTTTGCTAGCTGGGTTTCAATCAGCGTTGGAGCCCCAAAACTAAGGCCTTTTTTCATGGTTTTAGTAATTGCGCCCTCTACGCTTTTATCACTGTGCCCTAGAAATAATGGCCCCCAGCTAAGTACATAGTCAATATACTTTTTGCCCTCTATATCGTAGATAAACTCATCTTTTCCACGCTCAATAAAAACTGGAGAGCCTTTTACACTTTTAAAGGCACGAACAGGCGAGTTTACGCCACCTGGGATGTATTCTTTGGCTTTTTCAAAGGCTTTTTGATTTGTCATTTTTGCTCCTTTTTGGTTTGTAAATACTCATAAAGAGTGAGTATTTCAGCATCTGTTAGAAAATAACTTGGCATCATACCTGTACTTTTATTTATTGATTTTTTAAAGCTTTCAAAATCCATATTGTTTATTTGCGGTGCGCTTAGGCTTAAAGTGCTTAGCTTACCGTTTTTGGTATCTTTTTGTTTGTAGTTAGCTATTAGCTTGCCCTCGCCATTTTCGCCGTGGCATTTATTACAGCCGATACCTCTGGGATTTTGGTATAGCATGCGAGCGTATTCCATTTTTGAGATAAAGTCCTCAGCATTTAGGGCACAAAACAATAAAAAAATATATAAAAATTTACTCATTTCTAAATTATGCTTAAAAAAAATTCTAGTATCATACGCTTTTTTATATTAAAAGGCGGTTAAGTTAGAAAATTTTGTCTTTTTACGAAATTTTAAAATTCAAATGAGTGCTAGAAGTCTAGCAGTGAGTTAAGGGAATTCTAGAATTCCCATTTTGCTATTTTCTAGGCTCTTTTAGAGTTATTTTTTTAACCGTGACTCTTAGCTTGCTAATTTTTTCTTTATATATGCAAAATAGCAAAAAACTACACTTATAAATTTAAAAATTTGGGCTAAAACTAACCCAAATTTATTTATATTGATTTATGGTTTTCTTATGATAAATCTAAGAGTCGGACCATCTTGTTCTATAGATAAAACTTCAAAACCGCGGTTTTTTGCATCAACAGGGATAGAGTTTATCGCCTGTGGGCAGTCGCAAAGCACCTCTAAAACCTCTCCTTTTTTTAGCTGTGGCAATGCCTCCAAAGTAGCAATCGCTGGCATAGGACAAGCCTCACCTTGGATATCAAGACTATAAGTTATTTCATAATTAGCTTTCATTAGTAAGCTCCTTTTGCAAAAAATCGTTTTTTATAAGCAAAAATTAGTGCAACACAAAGCAATAAAAGTCCAACATTTAATGTAAGTCCTGGTAAAGAGCCCAACTCATTTAAAAACTGGATCTTCGGCCCAGACTTGATCCAATCTGGAATTTGATCATAAATAATTGCTAAAATAGCAGTTCCGGCGAAATTTGCCACACCAACTATCATAAAATGCGTCTGCCCCTCAGCTGCTCTATAAGCCCATCCGCATTCGCAACCTCCTGCAAACACGATACCAAAACCAAATAGAAATGCACCTAAAGCAACAGCAATTGAAAAGCTTCTAACAAAAGCCGAATAACCATTTAACATAAGCACAAAAACTATAAATGTGGCGATAAGCATTCCGTAAAATGCTCCCTTTGCGGCATTATCACGACCAAACAAAAACAAATCGCGAAAGCATGATGTAAAGCATACTTGACCACGAGATATAATAAAACCAAAAATAAGCCCAAAGATAAGCCCAAGTGGAAGAAAGCTGGATTTTACTCCTAGTTTAAATGGCTCTGTAACGACAAAAAGATAAACAAGCCAAACAAGCGTAGCAATCAAAATCACCATACCATATCTAAAATGGCGTTTTGCGCGTCCTTTGTCATGCTCTATGCCTTTACCATTTATACCACACTTTTGGGGAGTAGCTTTTGGCATAAAAATTTTTAGCTTACCGACCTTTGTGACACACCAAATACCAAGCACCATAAACACAGCAAATTCCCAAGTATGCAAAGAAAAATATGGAAGTCCGGTAAAGAAATCAAGCAGATTACAACCAAAAGCAAGTCTAGCACCAAATCCTGCAAGGATACCGCCAACTATAGCTTGAAAGATGCGTATACGGCTAGCTGGTAGGCGAAATTTAACCTTATTTGCAAAGAGAGCCGCTATCAACGCGCCAATAAACATACCTATGAGCACAAGTCCTTCATAGCGAGTAAGCGGATTGCCTGAGAGATTTGTCATTTTATAATAGCTATATTTGCTAGTATCAAGACCAAAAAGCTCTAAAAACTCACCACCCCAGCGCGTCATCTCACCAGTGACTTGCCAACCAGTACCAAAAAAGCCAAAGTAAATAGAAGCTATGATGGCAAGCGCTATCATAGACTTTGCAGTGTCCTAAAAATATATAAGATATTTTTGTTTGAATTGATTTAAGGCAGAAATCATTGATTAACCTTTGAAATTGTTATTTGCCAAACTGGCAACTTTAAGAGTGCAGTTGTAATAAAAAAGAAATTTAATATTACTTAAATAAAACAATTAAATTTGATTTTTAAGGTTCAGCCTATTTTTTGGACTAGCTTGCAGCCCTTAAATCATTTTTTTAAAGTGTGCAGACTCCAAGCATCCTACTACCCAGCATTTAGGGTGCAAAACAATAAAAAAATATAAAAAAAATATAAAAAAAATATATAAAAATTTACTCATTTCTAAATTATGCTTAAAAAAAATTTTGCTATCATACGCTTTTTTTATACTTAAAGGTGGTTAAAATGACAATAATCGATGGCAAGGCGTTAAGCGCAAAAATAAAAGAGAGAGTAAAAAAGGACTGCGAAGAGCTAGTAGCAAAGGGCATTAAGCCTACTTTGGCTGTGATTTTAGTGGGCGAAGATAAAGCATCTCAAACATATGTAGCAAGTAAAGAAAAAGCTTGCATCGCTGCTGGCATGGGCTCAGTTATGCACCGCCTAGGCGAGCAAACTACGCAAAATGAGCTTTTAAGCCTAATTGAAGTGCTAAATAAAGATGATAGCATTCATGGAATTCTAGTCCAGCTCCCACTGCCAAAGCACCTTGATACAAACGAAGTTTTAAGACGGATTGATCCTAATAAAGATGTAGATGGCTTTCATGCTCTAAATGTAGGTAAGCTAAACTCAGGGCTAGATGGCTTCGTGCCTTGTACGCCACTTGGTATAATGGAGATTTTTAAAGAATACAATATTGATTTAGTAGGTAAAAACGCTCTTGTTATCGGCCGCTCAAATATAGTTGGCAAACCTATGGCAGCCTTGCTGCTAAATGCAGGTGCGACTGTAACCATCGCTCACTCAAAGACAAAAAATCTAGCTCAAATCTCACGCTCTATGGATATCATCGTAGTAGCTATCGGCAAGCCAAAATTCCTAAGTGCTGATATGGTAGGCGAGGGCGCAATTATAATCGATGTAGGTATAAACAGGCTTGATGATGGCTCACTATGTGGGGATGCGGACTTTGAGGCTATAAAGGATAAATGTAGCTTCATAACCCCAGTGCCAGGCGGCGTGGGTCCAATGACAATAGCAATGCTGCTATCAAATACCATAAAAAGCGCAAAAAATGAACTCAGGGCATAATTTTCTTTCAAAACTAAGCAAGTTTAGTTCTAGCTGGACTGGCACAATTATTATTGTGCTGTTTTTTATATTTTTTGTGGCGCAAGCCTTTGTGATACCATCAGGGTCTATGAAAAACTCGCTTTTAATCGGTGATTTTCTTTTTGTAAAAAAGTTTAGCTATGGTATGCCTACGCCGCATATCCCGTGGCTGGAGCTGCCAGTAGCGCCTGATTTTAATGGCAATGGGCACCTTTGGGAGGGCAAAAGACCACAGCGTGGCGATATAGTCGTGTTTCGCTATCCAAATGAGCCAAAGATTTATTATGTAAAGCGTCTTTTTGCTATCTCTGGCGATGAGGTGATTTTTGCCCCAAGGGCTATGTATCTGCGCCCAAATATGAGCGATGATGAAATACGCAAAACTTATGGCGATGAAAATCTTTTTAAAATCGGTGGAAAGTTTTATGTGCGTGAGCCTTATAAAAACCTAGGAATTCACTATGATTCTAGCGAGCGTAAGGATAATTTTGGTGGGCAAGAAATAGATATTTTTAGTATAGCTACGATGTTTGCAGCACAAGGGCGCTTTGCTATGAGCGCTATTTTTGCCCCTGAGTTAGCGCCACTTGATGGGCTTGATTTCAATGCTTTTTATTTCAAAGTAAAAGAAGATGAGTTTTTTATGGTTGGCGATAATAGAGAAAATAGCAATGACAGCCGCTTTTGGGGGCCAATAAATTACAAGCATGTAGTAGGCAAGCCGTGGTTTGTGTATTTTAGCTGGGATGGAGATAAAAAAGAAGTTCGCTGGGATAGAGTAGGGCGTTTTGTTGATAGCTTAGAAAGTGATGAGAGATATATAAATGCAAGCAAATAAAGTATATTTAGCCAGCGACCACGGCGGATTTAAAGGCAAGGAAATTGCTCTTAAATACTGCAAAGAGCGTGGATTTGATTGCGTAGATCTTGGCTGTAATAGCCCTGAGATTAGCGTTGATTATCCTGATTTTGCAAACGCTCTTGCGGCGCATTTAGAAAATGATAAAGGGGCTAAGGGAATTCTAGTTTGTGGTTCTGGCATTGGCATAAGTATAGCCGCAAACCGCCACAAACATATACGCTGCGCACTTTGTCACGATGAAAATACTGCTATGCTAAGCAGACTTCATAATGATGCAAACGTGCTAGCCTTCTCAGGTCGTTTTAGCGATGAAAAGATGATTATAGCGATGTTAAGAGCCTTTTTTGATACCAAGTTTGAGGGTGGCAGGCATCAAAGGCGCATTGATAAACTTTAAGCTTTGGAGAAAAAATGGTTTTTGATTTTATTTTCTACACTTCTTTGGTGTGTTTGATAGCTTATCTTACGGTTATGGTGTTTTATTATAAAACCTTGCTTAGCAAAGAACGCACAATGAGGGATTTTATGAAAACAAACCTTGATGATACCGAAATCGTCATCCGCAAACTACAAGTTCAGCTTCAAAGAAGTCTTGGAAATATCGATATATTAACCGATGAGCTAAACAAAATCAAAGGCGATGTAACAAACCTAAGGACTAGAAACTCTCAATACCGCCTAGAAAATGATAAACTAAATCAGCATATTAAAGAGCTTGAAGGTAAAATCGAAGCCTTGCTATAGGGTTATCTTCGGCTTTTTGGCTATTTTGACTGCGGTGCTGCTCGCCAGATTTTGTATCTAGCCTTCGCAACACCGCAGCCAAAATATCTCAAAAATCCTAATCTTGGGTTGAGAGTTTTGGAATTCCAAAATGAAAATTTTTAGAATTCCTAGGACGGAATTTTGGGCGAAATTTTGGAATTCCTAGGGCGGAATTTTAGAATTCCTAGGATAGAATTTAGAATTCCTAGGTAAAATTCTAAAATTCAGTGAGAATTCTAGAATTCCTAGTATGAAAAAGGACAAAAATGACATTTAGCGAGCAATTAGAAAAAGACATTAGAGTTATACCAGATTTTCCAAAGCCTGGAATTTTATTTCGTGATATAACCACGCTTTTAAACGATGCGCAGGCCTTTGCTAGATTGCTTGATTATCTAGAATCTTGCTACAAAAATAGCGATATTGATTTTATCGCTGGGATTGAGAGTAGGGGCTTTATCTTTGGTGCTGCGCTTGCTAGCAGGCTCTGCCTTGGCTTTGTGCCTATTCGCAAAGCTGGCAAACTGCCTTGTGCTACTTTTAAAGAGGATTACGAGCTAGAATACGGCTCTGCGAGCTTAGAGATTCACAAAGACGCGTTTAGAGGGCAAAAGGATGCAAAAGTGCTTTTAATAGATGATTTGCTAGCCACCGGCGGTACAGCCACAGCTGCTTGCAAGCTAGTAAAAAACGCAGGCGCAAAAGTGGTTGAAGCCTGCTTTATCATAGAACTAACAGAGCTTGGCGGTGCTAGCAAGCTAAGAGCGCTTTGTGATGTTTATAGTATATTAAAATTATAAAGGCTTAAAATGCAAGAGTTTTTTACCGGACTTTTTGAGACTTATCCTAGTTGGGTTTATCTCATTGTGTTTTTTTGGTGTATTTTAGAAGGTGAGCTAGCACTCATTTTAGCTGGCATTGCTGCGCACTCTGGTGGGGTAAATTTGGGGCTTGTTATTTTTATAGCTGGGCTTGGTGGCTTTTGTGGGGATCAAATATATTTTTATATCGGTCGCTATAATAAAAAATATATCCAAAAAAAGCTCTCAAGTCAGCGTACGAAGTTTGCCATAGCGCATGTCTTGCTTCAAAAATACGGCTGGCCGGTGATTTTTGTGCAGCGTTATCTTTATGGCTTTCGCACGGTGATACCGATGAGCATAGGCGTTACTCGCTATTCTAGCATTAAGTTTGCTATTATAAATTTAATTAGCGCTTGGGTTTGGGCGGCGATTACGATTTTGCTTGCTTGGTATTTTGGCGATGAGATTTGGATAGTGATTCACTGGATAGAAAAACACTGGTATTTTGGTGTGCCACTGCTAATAATGGTTGCTGCTAGCGTGGTGCTAACATTCAAAAAAATAGAAGCAAATATGCTTAAAAAAAGGGAGTTAAGAAAAAATGAAAATAGAATTAAGTAAAGCAAAAAGCGATTATGAAATAATCTTGCTTGAAAAAGATGAGATTAAAACAGCGGCTGATTTTAAAGACTTTGACTTTTATGATTATAAAGGCGAAGGGCTTTTAAATTTAAGTGAGAAAAGGCGCATTTATTCTGCTATTAAAAAGCGTGATTTTAACGCTATTGCAAATGCCGCCTCAGCTGCAATACGCGCTATCTCAAAGCTAAAAATCAAAAGTGCCAAACTTTGCTTTGATTTTAAAAGCGAGTGCGAGCTAAAAGCTGCGGCACAGGGAATTTTACTAGGTGCTTATAGCTATGAAAAATACAAAAGTGATAAAAAGCCAAAAAACTTAGAAAAAGTGCTAATTGATACTAATTTAAAAGACGCAGAGCAAATTCTAGCTAATTGCGAAATTCTAAGTGAGAGTGTGAATTTCGTGCGTGATATAGTAAATGAAATACCAGCTATTTACACGCCTGAGCGTATGGCAAAGGATGCGTGTGACTTAGCCAAAAATAGCAAGGTGCTAAAATGTGAAGTTCTAGGCGAGAGCGAACTAAAAAAAGAGAAAATGAACGCTATGCTAGCTGTAGCAAACGCTAGTCCACACGAGCCAAAACTAATTCATCTTAGCTACAAACCAAAAGGCGCAAAACTAAAGGTCTGCTTTGTAGGCAAGGGAGTGACCTACGATACTGGCGGACTTAGCTTAAAGCCAAGTGATTATATGCTAAGTATGAAAGCTGATAAAAGTGGCGCAGCAGCAGCTCTTGGTATAATCAAAGCTGCTAGCGAGCTTGGAATTGCCTTAGAAGTGCACTCAGTGCTAGGCTGCGTAGAAAACGCAATAGGTAGCAAGGCTTATAAGCCTGATGATGTGCTAATTGCCAAAAATGGCGTTAGCATAGAGGTGCGAAATACAGACGCTGAGGGTCGCCTCGTGCTAGCTGACACGCTAGCGTGGGCGCAAGAAAACATTAAGCCTGATTTTATCATTGACCTAGCTACTTTAACAGGGGCTTGCGTAGTAGGCGTAGGAGAGTATACAAGTGCTATAATGGGCAACAACTACGAGCTACAAAGTGATTTTTATAAAGCGGCAAAAACTAGTGGGGAGTTTTTTAGCATTTTAGAGTTTAATGAGCATTTAGCTGAGCATATAAAAAGTGATATCGCTGATGTCTCAAACGCTGCTAATACTCGCTATGGTGGGGCTCTCACGGCTGGGTTATTTCTAGATAAGTTTATAAAAGATGAGTATAAAGACAAATGGCTACACCTTGATATAGCAGGACCTGCTTTTGTAAGCAAGGCTTGGGGGCTAAATCCAGCAGGTGGCTCTGGGGCTGGGGTTAGAGCCTGCGTGGCGTTTTTAGAGAGTTTGGGGAGCAAATAATGGGACTAGCAGTAGGAATAGTGGGCTTACCAAATGTGGGCAAAAGCACGACATTTAATGCTCTAACAAAGGCTAGTAACGCTCAGGCTGCAAATTATCCTTTTTGTACCATTGAGCCAAATAAGGCTGTGGTAGAAGTGCCTGATGCGCGCCTTGATGAGCTAGCAAAAATCGTAGAGCCAAAGCGAATTATGCACTCTCAGGTGGAGTTTGTAGATATCGCTGGGCTTGTAAAAGGTGCTAGCAAGGGCGAGGGACTTGGAAATAAGTTTTTGGCAAATATTAGAGAGTGTGAAGTGCTACTTCATATCGTGCGCTGCTTTGATGATAGTAATATCACGCATGTAGAAGGGCATACTGATCCCGTAAGAGATGCTGAGATTATAGAAACTGAGCTAATCTTGGCTGATATAGAGCAGTTAAGTAAAAAAATAGAAAAACTTGCCAGAGAGGCAAAATCTGGGGCAAACAAAGAAGCAAAGGCTAGCTTGGAGTGCGCAAATGCGCTTTTAGAGCATTTAAATGCTGGTAAAAAGGCTAGTAGCTTTGATGGTGGAGATGTTTTTGAAAGTCTTAATAAAGAGCTAAGACTGCTTTCAGCAAAAGAGATGATATACGGCGCAAATGTAGATGAAGATGGGCTTTCAAGCGATAATGAATATGTAAAAGCGATAAAAACTCACGCAGCAGAAAATAATGCGCAAGTTATCAAGCTTTGTGCTAAGATTGAAGAAGATTTAGTAGGTATGAGCGATGAGGAAGCCAGTGAGCTTTTGGCTGGGATGGGAGCAGATGAGAGTGGATTGGAGCTTATAATAAAAGCTGCCTTTGCTAAGCTTGGGCTTATTAGCTACTTTACAGCAGGTGTGCAAGAGGTGCGTAGCTGGACTATAAAGCGTGGCTGGCTAGCCCCAAAAGCAGCAAGTGTCATTCACAATGACTTTGAAAAAGGCTTTATCAAAGCTGAGGTGATAAGCTATGAAGACTTTATAGCGTGTAAGGGCGAAGCTGGCGCAAAAGAGGCTGGCAAACTACGCATAGAAGGCAAGGAATACGAAGTAAAAGACGGCGATGTGATGCATTTTAGATTTAATGTGTAGGGAATTCTAGAATTCCTTAGATATTTTTGGGAATTCTAGAAATAAAAATTCAAGGGTTATAAAATAAATAGATATTATTTGCGATTTTTATCAAATACAGCTGATCGCCCATGAAATTAGGCGTGATTGTAGCTAAATAAAGGGCAATTTCAAGGGAATTCTTAATAAATTCACAAAAAGGGTAAAAATGAAAAGCACGGTTGAGGTATTTGAGAGCATTCTTAGCAAAAATGATAAAGCTGCGGCAAAAATAAGAGCTGATTTTAACGCTAGGGGCTTACTGGCAATAAATCTAATGAGTAGCCCAGGTGCTGGCAAAACCACGCTTTTAGAGCGCACGATAAAAGAGCTTGGCAAAAAGAGCGTAAAAATCGGCGTTGTGGAGGGCGATTTGGAGACAAACAAAGACGCTGATCGCATCATAGGGGCAGGCGCAAAAGCCCACCAAATCACCACCGGTCAAAGCTGCCATTTAGATGCTGATATGGTAAAGGTGGGGCTTGATAATTTGCCGCTTGATAAGCTTGATTTGCTCTTTGTAGAAAATGTGGGAAATCTCGTCTGCCCTGCTAGCTATGATGTGGGGACACACGCAAATGTAGTGCTTCTAAGTGTGCCAGAAGGCGATGATAAAATCCCAAAATACCCTGTGATGTTTCGCCGAAGTGACCTTGTGATTATTACAAAAGTTAGTTTAATAGAGCATTTTGATTTTAGCGTAGAGCGTGCTAAAAGCGAGCTAGCAAAGCTAAATCCGCTCTCAAAACTCATCGCACTTGATAGCAAAACTGGCGAGGGTTTTGAGGCGTGGATAGAGTTTATCGCTGAGCAAAAAGCCTTGCTAAAAAAGTAAATTTCTAGGGAATTCCAGAATTCCTAGCACTAAGGAATTCTAGAATTCCCTAGTATCTTTTTTCTTGGGGGTGCGGGGGTTTTCTTTTTTTATATTTTCTAGGAATTCTAGTTTGGAATTCTAGAATTTAAGGAATTCTAGTTTGGAATTTCAAAAATTCCGCCAGTGTTTTGGAATTTTCAAATATTTTTAAATCTAAAATTCCTAGGAATTTTAGTTTGGAATTCCAAGCATCATAAATTTAAGTTATATTTTGATTTATTTAGTTAAAATTGCCTTTTAAAAATTTAGTACCGCTTAGGATGTCAATTATGGCTTTTGATTTGGCTAAAAAAGCAAAAATAGTTGCGCAATTCGCTAGCACAGAGCTGGGCTTTTTAAATGCTTTATAAATTCCATAAAAATCAGCCTTTCATAGCTCTTCTTAGCTACGATACCCCAGAGCAAAATATCATCGCTCACCCCAAAGACGCAAAGAAATTTGGCATAGAATTTAAACTAAATGTAAAAAATAGCAGCCCTATAAATCATTTTATAAAAAAATATCCAATAGATTTTGATACATACAAAAAAAGCTTTGATAAAGTCATAAATCATCAAAAAAACGGAGATAGTTATCTTTTAAATTTATGTTTTTCTACTAAGATAGAAACAAACTTAAGTTTAAAAGATATTTTTGAGCATGCAAAGGGTGAAGCTATTATCTATAAAAAAGATGATTTTGTCTGCTTTACGCCTGAGCCTTTTGTGACTATAAAAGATGGTTTTATCCATGCTTTTCCTATGAAAGGCACGATAAACGCAGCACTTCCAAAGGCCAAAGAAACGCTTTTAAACGATCCAAAAGAGTTTAGCGAATCAGCTATGATGCTAGATCTCATGAGAAATGATCTTGGCGCTATTTCTACTGAGGTTAAAGTAGAGAGTTTTAGATACATACAAAAAGTAGCGCAGCTATATCAAACTAGCTCACACATCAGCGCAAAGCTGAAAAAAGGGATAAGTTTTGATGAGATTTTCTCTAGCTTACTTCCAGCAGGCAGCATAACAGGGACGCCAAAGCACGAGACAATGCGTATAATTAAAGAGTGCGAAAGAGAGCCCAGGGGATTTTATACAGGAGTTTTCATATATTTTGACGGAGTAGTTTGCCAAAGTTTTGTTATGATAAGGTTTGTCAAAGAGCGCTCTGATGGGCTGTATTTTTTCAGCGGTGGAGGTATTACGGTAATGAGTGAGGCAAAAAAGGAGTATGATGAACTCATCCAAAAAGTCTATTTTCCTTTTTGAGACTATAAAAATTCAAAACGGCAATGTTTTAAATTTAGATTTTCACATCAAAAGAGCTCAAAATTCAGTCTTAAACGAGCTTAAATTTGACTTTGCAAAGATATTAAAGCCAAAATCAGACGGCATTTACAGAGCCAAAGTGATATATGATCAAAATGGCGAGCTTGTAAGCGTAGAGTATTTTCCATACAAAATGCGTGATTTTTACGAGTTCAAGCTAATAGATATAAGCTTTAGCTACGATAAAAAATATCTAGATAGAAGCGACATAGACGAAGCTAAAAACGGCTTTGATGAGATAATTATGATGAAAAACTCTCTCATAACAGACACTAGCATAGCGAATTTAGCTATTTTTGATGAGAGCTTGGGTCTTTGGCTTACTCCAAAAACTCCGCTTTTAAAAGGCACTTTAAGACAAAGGCTGCTTCAAAACGGCTTTTTAACACCAAAAGACATAAGCAAAAATGAGCTCTTAAACGCTAAAAAGATCGCTTTAATGAACGCTATGATAGGTTTTGTAGAGTTAGATAAATTTAAAATAATATAAAAAAGAATGCATTGTTGCGTGTTGCGTCTATATTTTTTAAATTCTAAAATTCTAGAATTTTAGAATTTAAGGAATTCTAGAATTTGAAATTCTAGTTTGGAATTCAAAATTTAGATATTTTCTTGGGGGTGCGGGGGTTTTCTTTTTTTATAGAGATTGTCCGGAGGGGCCGGACAATGACACAAGGCTTAGGAATTCTAGTTTGGAATTCTAGAATTTGGAATTCCAAAAATTCCGCCAGTGTTTTGGAATTCCAAAATTAAATTTTGTTTCCAAAAAGTTATTAAGCATTTTTATAATTCGCTCGCAATTTATAAAAAAGGAGCGAAAATGCTTAAAAAAACTTTACTTTCAAGTCTTGGTGCAGCTGTGATTTGCGCTAGTGCAAGTGCTGCTAGTCTTACTGGTGTGGGGGCGACTTTCCCTATGCCAATTTACAAAGAACTCTCAAAAATCTACTATGAGCAAACTAAAAATGAGGTAAGCTACTCAGGTGGTGGCTCAGGCAAGGGAATTGCTAGCATAAGCGCAAAAAATGGCGACTTTGGCGGTAGTGATGAGCCCTTAAAACCAGAGGTGTTAAAAGAGAAAAATCTAGTTCAGTTTCCAGCTGTGATTGGAGCTGTTGTGCTTGGATATAATCTAGATGGTATTAAAGATCTACGCCTTGATCCTAGCACCTTAGCGATGATTTATAGCGGTGAGATTACAAAATGGAATGATATGAAAATCAAAGCCCTAAATCCTAGCATAAAGCTACCAAACGCTGATATAGTCGTAATAGTGCGCAGTGATGCTAGTGGAACTACATTTAACTTCACAAACTACCTAGCAAATGATGAGAAGTGGAAACATAAATACGGCGTAGCAAAAAGCATAAATTGGGAAGCAAAAGTAACGCCAGTCGCCTCAAATCCGCTAATGGCTACCATGATAGAAAAAACGCCTTTTAGTATAGGATATTTAGAGTATTCTTATGCTAAAAACATGGGTCTAGCTAGCCTAAAAAACTCTGAAAATGAGTATATTGCGCCAAGCTGGACAAGCTTTGGGGTAGCTAGTAAAAATGCTAATTTTACTAGCGAAAATGGCTTTTATAAAATCCTTACAAATGCTAGTGGCAAGGGGTCTTATCCGCTAGTTGCAGCTAGTTTTATTTTGCTACATAAAGAGGGCAAAAATAATAAAGAAGTAGCGAAGTTTTTTAACTGGGCTATGAGTGATGAAAAGGCGCTAAATGCTACAAGAAAGCTAGGCTATGAGCCAATTGATGAAAATACAGCAAAAATGGTAAAAGAGTATTTGGATAAACAATAATAACAAATAAGAACAAACAATGAAAGAGCTTAGTTTTAAGGTTCTAATTCGCTTTGGAGCGTATTTTGTAGTGTTTTTGGCACTGCTACTTTTTGCGGTGCTAGTTTTTAAATCAAGTGCTACATTTAAAAGCTTTGGAATAGGATTTATTTTTGATAGTGTGTGGGATGTTAATAAAGGGCATTTTGGCGGCGGGGCTGCTATTTATGCTACCTTGCTTAGCACTGCTTTGGCGATGATTTTTGCCCTGCCAGTAGCGCTTGGGGTTGGAGTTTTTCTTACTCACATTTTGGCTAAAAGATTTAGAGCGTTTTTTAGCATTTGTATAGAGCTTTTAGCGGCGATTCCTAGTATTATTTATGGTATGTGGGGATTTTTGTATTTTGTGCCCTTAGTTGGCTCTATTTTTGGTGGCTCTGGCGTAGGTTTGCTCGCTAGTGCTGGCGTGCTTGCTATTATGATTTTACCTTTGATAGCCTGTGTTAGCAAAGATGCGATAAACGCTGTGCCAAAAAGCGTGGTAGAATCAGCCTACGCACTTGGTGCCACGAGGGCTCAGGTTCTTTGCTCGGTAGTCCTACCTCGCGCTAAAACTGGAATTTTAGCCGGTGCGATTTTAGCCCTAGCAAGGGCTCTTGGTGAGACTATGGCGGTGGTTTTTTTAATGGGTGGAGTGCTAAAAGTTCAGCCAAGTTTGGTTGAACCTGCTAGTTCTATTGCGCTAACTATCGCTTTACAATTTGGCGAAGCTATGTCAAACCCAGCGCATGAGAGTGCATTATTTGCTTTGGCTCTTATTTTGTTTGTGATTTCTGCGCTTTGTTCAAGTGGAGTAAGATATGTATTTAAATAATGAGATAAAAAATAATATTTTTACCGCACTTTGCGTGCTTTTTGGGCTTGCTGGAGTGGGCTTTTTGCTTATTATCATCTGCTCGCTTATATACAAAGGCATTTTGGGGCTAAGTCCCGCGATTTTTACTTTGCCTACTGCTTTTGGTGGGCTAGCAAATGCTATTTTAGGGCAGATTATTTTAGTTTTTATGGCTAGTGTTTTTGGGCTGTTTATCGGCTCTTTTGCTGGTATTTACATAAGCGAATACTCAAAAAACAAGGCTGTAAAAAACGGCCTAATCTGCGTGATAGAAATTTTACTTAGCACACCTAGCATTATTGTTGGTGTATTTATTTATGCGATTTTTGTTAGCACTTTTGGCTCTTATTCTGGCATAGCTGGCTCGCTAGCCTTGGGTTTTATTATGCTTTGTGTGGTGGCAAAGACCTTTTTTGAAGCACTTGGTTCGGTTGATCCTAAGCTAAAAGAAGCTAGCTACGCACTTGGGGCTAGTAAAAGGCAGGTAATAATGAGCGTGATGATGGCAAATGCAAGACCTGCTCTTATAACCGGCGTGATTTTGGGTGTTGCTAGGATAGCAGGTGAGAGTGCGCCATTATTATTTACAAATGCTAATAATGACTTTTTTAGCTTTGATATTTTTAGCTCGCTGCCAAGTTTAAGTGTAAGCATTTATGAGTTTAGCCTAAGTAGTGATGAGGCACTTAGAAATGC
>SAMEA3663013__coassemble_485_pt1 | contig 33931 bp, 30 predicted proteins | sample SAMEA3663013__metabat2_high_PE_026 | metagenome-assembled genome bin SAMEA3663013 (sample SAMEA3663013) | pig gut metagenome | biome: pig gut; feature: pig-associated habitat; material: faeces | place: France | collected 2012 | reverse complement strand
AGCGATTTCAAGCGAAATGAGCGCACTAAAAGAGAGTATGCAAGGCAGCATTGACCAAGCTACTTTTAATGGTAAAAGCGTGTTTGGCGGTCAGTTAAACTTTGAGACAACTAGTGGCGTAATCGGCGTAAATGTAGAAGCACCAAACCTAAATCAGCTTGATATCAGTAATCCACAAAGCATAAAAGACTTTAGAGATACAATAAACCGCATGAGAAGCGATATAGGCGCAGCGCAAAACAATATCGCAAGCAACGCAGAGAGCATAGCTATAAAAAATATAAATCTAACAGCTAGCGAAAGCCAACTACAAAATAGCGATATAGCAAAGAATTATAGCAATTTACAAGCTTCAAATATGAAGCTAAACGCTGCTACAATCGCAAGCGCACATAACTTCGCTGGCCTTCAAAACAAAGTAGCTACTTTACTTGCTTAATTTAGAATTCCTAAGCATTTTAGCTTAGGAATTCTAGAATTCCTTAATTTTTCTAGGAATTCTAGAATTTTTTCTAGGAATTCTAGAATTTTTTCTAGGAATTCTAGATTATTCTACATTTTTTCATAGAGGGAATATGAGAGCTTTTGGCGAATGGGAAGAACAAAGCGCACTACTGCTAGCTTTGCCTAATAAAAACACTGACTGGGCAGCGTATTTAAAAGAGATACTTGATAGCTACTATGAGCTTATAACTGCTGTTAGCAAATACCAAAAAATCATACTTTTAGCCAAGGATACCAAAGAGAATTCTAGATTTAAAATGCCAAATGTAGAGTTTGCGCCTGTGGATGTAAATGATACTTGGATTCGTGATTATGGCGTTATTTGCGCTGATGATGGCTCTGGTGTGAGATACTATGATTTTTGCTTTGATGCTTGGGGTGGGAAGTTTGAATCTAGTCTTGATAATGCTGCAAACAAAGAGCTTTTTAAACTTGGCGCGTTAAAGGGCAAGCGCTATGAAATTCCGCTAGTGCTAGAGGGCGGTAGCGTGGATTTTAATGGCTCTGGTGTGATGCTAACTACTACAGAGTGCTTACTAAATGCTAATCGTGGCTCAAGAGATAAGCAGAATCTAGAATTCCAGCTAAAAGAGCTTTTTGGCTTAGAGCAAATAATCTGGCTAGAAAATGGAGAGATTTTAGGCGATGATACAGATAGTCATGTTGATACTTTGGCTAGATTTATTGACTCTCACACTATAGCCTACGCAGCTTGTGATGATAAGGACGATCCGCACTACCTGCCACTTTCAAAAATGAAAAGCGAACTAGAAAAAACTGGCTTTGATCTAGTGCCGCTGCCGCTGCCAAAGCCTGTGATGTTTGAAAATAGACGCCTTGGGGCTACATATGCGAATTTTATTTTTATAAATGATGCTCTTATCGTGCCTACATACGGCGATAAAAAAGCTGATGAAACTGCGCTAAATGCGCTAGCAAAGCATGTTAAAAATAGAGATATTATCCCTATTGATGCTAGGGTTTTTATCCGCCAAAATGGCAGTTTACATTGTAGCTCGCAAAATATCTATAAAGGCAGTAAATGAGTGCTGAAAAAAGCTTTATTACTCCACCATTTATAGCTGGACTTACTGCTAGCGTGCTTGCTGTTATCAAGCTAGTTTTTGGGCTTAGCAGTGGTTCTATGGCTGTTGTTAGCTCTGCGCTTGACTCACTTGGGGATTGCTTAGTAAGTGCGATTAACTTTTTTGCGCTTAAAAAAGCCAGTGCTCAGCCAAATGAGAAATTTAACTTCGGCTATGGCAAGATTGAAGCACTCACTACGCTATTTGAGGGCTTTTTCATCATGGGGGCAGGCTTGCTTGTCGCTTATGGTGGAGTTATGAAAATACTAAACCCTGAGCCTATTGATTTTAGCATAGGTGCTGTGGTTATGGTGATTTCGCTTGTGATGACAACTGCGCTTGTTATTTACCTGCGCCATGCGGCTGCTAAATACGATAGTATGATTATCTACGCTGATGCTACGCATTATCAAGTAGATTTGCTTACAAACGCAGCCACGCTAGCAGCTTTGATAGTCGTTCATTTTAGCGGTTTAGTCATTATTGATGCGCTTTTTGGTATAGGTGTTAGTGCTTATATTGTATCACAAGCTATGCCACTCATCAAAGAAAGCGTGTATATGCTTCTAGATGGCTCACTACCTACTGAGATAACAGATGAGATAAAAGAGCTAATAGCCAAAAAAGAGCCTATTCTCTCAACCCACCTAATCCGCACTAGAAAAAGTGGAAATATCTGCTATTTTGGCGTTCATTTGGTTTTTGACCCAAACATCACCCTAGCCAAAGCCCACGAGTGCGAAGCAGAGCTAGAAAAAGAAATAAAAGAGAGATTTAGCCAAAATAAATGGATATTTGAAATTCACTTTGATATCACAGATGATGAAGAGATTGAAAGGGGCGAAATATGAATGAGCTAAATATAGCTATCATAGCACATGCTTATGAAGGCAGCAAAGAAGCAAGCATTGCTAAAACCTGCGCTTTAATAGAGCGTGCGGCAAAAGGCGGTGCACAGCTAGTTTGCCTTAGCGAGCTACATCAAGGGGCGTATTTTTGCCAAAGGCAAAATGTAGATAACTTTGATCTAGCAAAGGATTTTAATAGCGATTGCGAGTTTTGGGGCTCTATAGCAAAAAAACACGCTATAGTGCTAGTAACTTCGCTATTTGAAAGGCGCAGTGCTGGGCTGTATTTTAACACAGCAGTGGTTTTTGAAAAAGATGGCTCTATAGCTGGCAAATACCGCAAAATGCATATCCCAGATGATCCAAACTTCTATGAAAAGTTTTATTTTACCCCAGGTGATCTTGGCTTTCGGCCCATAAAAACTAGCCTTGGCACACTTGGCGTGCTAGTGTGCTGGGATCAGTGGTATCCAGAAGCTGCTCGCATAATGGCTCTAAAAGGAGCTGAAATTCTTATATACCCAACAGCTATAGGCTGGTTTGATGGTGATAGCAGCGATGAAAAAGCTCGCCAGCTTGATGCGTGGATGGCTGTGCAAAGAGGGCACGCAGTAGCTAATGGCTTGCCTGTAGTAGCGATAAATCGCATAGGCTTTGAAAGTGCTAGGTTAAGCGATAAAAACGCACTTTGCGCCCAAAATGAGGGCATTAGATTTTGGGGTCATAGTTTTGTTTATGGACCTCAGGGCGAAAAGCTCTTTGAAAGTGATGAGAAGAGCGAGGTTTGCGAGATAATCAAGCTTGATAAAGGGCGCTGTGAAAATGTGCGTAGATGGTGGCCGTTTTTGCGTGATAGGCGCATAGATAGCTATAAAAAAATTCTAAAAAGATTTTGTTAAAAAACTTAGATAAAACTTATTAGGAATTCTAGAATTCCTAATAAGTTTTAACCAAAAAATAAAATTTTTACAATAAATTTTTAAAAAAATCATTTTTTAAGTAAAAAAGACTTACAAATTCGCTATAATTCCGCAAAAATTTAAAGGGTGAAAAAATGTTAAATTCAATTAGCAAAAAAGTCATCTTGGGTATAAGCATTGTTTTGCTTATCAGCTTTGGTATACTTGAAGCTATTATTATAAATGAGTTTCAAAGCTACAATAAAAAATCTGCCAAAGAAAATATCGCAATGATGGGAGAGTCTATCTTTCAAACCGTGCGAACATCGATGAATACAGGCGACCCTGAGGTGATTATGGGTACAGTTCACGAAGCTAGCCAAATCGAAGGTGTAAGCTCACTAGTAATTTACCGCTCAGACACCATAGCCGAAATCTTTAATCTAGAAAAAACTCCACCAAAAGATGATATAATCGCAAATCAGTTTAAAAATCCAGAAAAAATCACGCTAGAATTACAAAAAGGTGATCAACACCTACTTCGCCAAATCGTGCCTTTTGTAGCCAAAGCCCAGTGTCTGGCATGCCACGCAAACGCAGCTGAGGGTGAGGTGCTTGGTGTAATGGATCTAGAATACTCACTAAACAAACTTGATGAGGAGACCTTTGAGGCTAGCAAGCTATTTTTAGCTATTTTTATAATTTCTCTTATTATTACCTTGCTTGTAGTAGTAGGGCTTCTTCGCCATGTAGTAATCTTGCCAATAAATAACCTACTAGCAAAAGCAAAAGATCTAGCTGTAGGCGAAGGCGATCTAAGAGCTCGCATCGATGTTCGCTCAAAAGATGAAATAGGCTCAAGCTCAGCAAATATCAATCAGTTCATAGAAAAAATTCAAAACACAATCATAGCTGTCAAAAAAGACGCAGATAATGTAGATGAACAAAGTGAGTCACTATACTCAAACTCAAACAAACTCTCAAGCAATGTCCAAGACGGACTAAAACAACTTAAAAGACTAAGTGAAATTTCACATCAAGTAGAAGACGAGCTTGAAAACTCTAAGGTTCTAGCAAGAGAAGCGGCTAACTCAAACAAAAGCTCATTTACTGAACTTGGAGTGATGATAACAGAGCTTGATAAGTTTGTAGGCAGAGTCCAAAGCGCAAACAAAGAAGAACAAGCCCTAGCAGCCCAAAGCAAAGAACTAGTAGCCAAAACTGAGGCTATCAAAAATATCCTTGGCACCATAGCAGAAGTCAGCGAGCAAACAAACTTACTAGCGCTAAATGCTGCTATAGAAGCAGCTCGTGCTGGCGAGGTAGGTCGTGGATTTGCAGTAGTAGCTGAAGAGGTTCGCAAACTAGCCGAACAAACAGATCAAAGACTAGCTCAAATAGACGCTGATGCTAATAGCCTAATAAAAGAAGTAAATAGCCTAGGTCACGCCCTAGCAAGCAACGCTACTAAAATCGGTCAGCTAAACGATGATGCCAGCTCACTAATAGCACAAGCTAGACAAACACAACAAAACAATAGCAATGCCCTTGAAATGGTAAGTAGCGTGGCACAAAAAGCCGAGAGTATCAAAACTGGGATCGACAAGCTTACAAAATGCGTAGATGAAAGCAATCAAATAACCAAAAACAACGCTGAAATCTGTGATAATGTAGCTGCCTCAGCTACCAAGCTACACGATACTACAATCAGCCTAGAAAAACACCTAAGCAACTTTAAAGTGTAATAAAACAAGGAATTCTAGATGAAAATCTGGAATTCCTATATCTCTAAGCAATACCAAAAAAGGTAAATTCTAATAATCTAGAATTCCTACTAGAATTTTTAAAATGCTAGAAATCGGAGAAAAATTGATAAAACTAAGCAAAGCCAAACCAGCTGATATAAAAGCAATGCAAACCCTAGTCGCCCCGCAAGTAGAAGCTGGCATAATACTACCTAGAAGCGATGATGAAGTAGCCCAAAACATTCGCTCGTATATCCTAGCTAAAAGTGGTGAGCAAATAATAGGCTTTGGTGCTTTACACATAATAGCCCCTGACCTTGCCGAAATTCGCTCGCTAATCGTAGCACCAAGCGAACAAAAAAGCGGTATAGGTGCAAAAATTGTAAACGAACTAATCGCTGAGGCTAGAGAGCTTGGGCTTACAAGGGTTATTGCCCTAACCTACGCTCAAGGTTTTTTTGAAAAACTTGGCTTTAAGCTAATAGAAAAAAACCAAATCCCAAGCCAAAAAATATGGAGTGACTGCGTAAAATGCAAACACTTTCCAATCTGCGACGAAAAAGCCCTAATGCTCTGGCTCTAAGCCTTTTGCTCGTAGCTATCATAATCTACGAGATGCTTAGCACAGCGTTTTTATTTTTGCCACCACTTATGGGTGTGATTTTTACTTATTTAGTAGAAAAGCGCCGTGAGGCAGAAAAACTGCTCTCAGGTGTGGCTATGCCGTGGTTTGCGACTTTTGCTTTACTAATATTTGCTGAGCAGTTACATGGCTTTGTACTTTTTAGCTCGGCTATTTCGTATTTGCTGTTTTATAATATTTTTTATGAGTGGGTGGTGATAAACTTTAAAGCTCGCATTATACAACTTGCTATTTTTAACGGGGCTGCTTATATAGGCACATATAGCATTAGCAATCTAGTGCTATATGTGCTAGATCGTGAGCTTTTGCGCTACTCGGTAGAGTATGTGTATTTCATCATCGCTGAGTGCTTGCTTTGTCTTTTTATATTTAAAGAAAGTAAAATATGAGAATAAAAATTGCCTTTACCTTGCTTGCTTTAATGTGGATTCTGCTACTAACTAGAGTGTATTATCTAAGCATAAAATCAAACAAATACTACGAGCAAATAGCCGAACAAAACTCTATAAAATCAGAGCGCATCGCCCCTGTGCGTGGGCAAATCCTAGACCGCAATCACCAGCCACTAGCTGTAAATGACCTTGGTTTTAGTATAAATATCAAACCACACATTAAAAAAGATGCTGAGCTAAATAGCTATATAGAGCATATTGTCTCGGTTTTTCCTGAGTTAAATGCTACCCAGCTTGCTAAAAACTACCGCCGCTTAGACTCACCTTATCACCAAGATTTCGTGCCAGTAGTGGAGTTTTTGGACTACAACAAAACCCTTACTCGCTACGCTCAGCTTGAACTAAATGACGCTATTTCAGTGCGCGCTACATCAAAAAGGCTATATCCCTACGGCGATCTAGCAAGTCACATCATCGGCTACATAGGCAGGGCAAATCTAAAAGACACAGAAGAAGACCCTACCACAAAGTTAACAAACTACATAGGCAGAGCTGGTATAGAGCGCTTTTATAATGATGATTTACAAGGCATCCCAGGACAGCGCCGCACCAGAGTAACAGCACTAAATCAACGAGTAGAACTAGTAGAACAAATCAACCCATCAAGCTCTGATGTAATGCTCTCAATAGATCTAGAATTGCAAAAATATTTACTAGAAGCCTTTGGTGAGCAAAGAGCAGGTGCGATAGTGGTTATGAATGCTAAAAATGGAGAGATTTTAGCAGCGGCTAGCTTTCCTGAGTACGACCTAAACCCCTTTGTGCTAGGAATTCCGCAAAAAGAATGGGATGAGCTAATAAATGACATTGACCATCCTTTTACAAATAAGCTTGTAAATGCCCTATATCCGCCAGGTAGCGTTATTAAAATGACTATGGGAATGGCGTTTTTTAATAGCAATTTGTTTAATGCCCACTCGCCAATACTTTGCGATGCGTATTTTGAACTAGGTGATCGCAAGTTTCGCAACTGGACAGATAAAATCAATTACAATATGACCATAGTAGATGCTATCAAAACTAGCTGCGATACCTACTTTTATAGGGGGGCGTATCATGTGGGGATTGATAGGATTACTCCGGTGCTTGAGCGATATGGCTTTGGCGTGCGAACTGGAATTGACCTGCCAAATGAGTATGTAGGAGTAGCACCAGGTAAAGAGTGGAAACGCAAACGCACCAAAGAGCCGTGGTTTCAAGGTGATACCATAAATACATCCATAGGGCAAGGCAATTTTTTGGTAACGCCTGTTCAAATTGCTAAAAATACAGCTATTTTTGCTACTGGGCGTTCTGTTACGCCACATTTTGCGCTTAGAGTGGGAGAAAAAGAGCTAGTCTGGGATAGTAATGATACTATGAGCGAGAGCGAAAAAGCTGCTCTGCCAGAGGTTCGCCGTGGTATGTGGGCGGTGGCAAATGAGCCTGGCGGGACTGGATTTAGAGCCCTAGCAGGCGCAAAAATAAGGCTTGGTGCAAAAACTGGTACCGCTCAGGTTGTAGGCATTAGCCAAAGCGAAAAAGTGCGTATAAAAGAAGAAGCCATGGAGTATCTAAACCGCTCTCATGCGTGGATCACCACCTATGGTCCAGTAGAAGAGCCGCAGTATGTAGTAACTGTGCTCGTCGAACACGGCGCGCACGGCGGTAGCACTGGTGGGCCAATCGCAGCAAGAGTATACAACAAGCTAATCGAACTTGGCTATATAGATGAGAAATACCTAAAAACGACTAAGAAATAATCTAGAATTTGCTAGATGTTGAATTTCTCAGGAATTCTAGATTTAAGTTTTCCAGCTTTTTGTCAAGAGCTGGGGATGTTGTTTTTATGTAACAAAATGCTCTTAAACGCTATTATATAATCATTTGTAAATAAAAAAAATTTTTTATTTTTTTAGTAAAATGCAAAAGCGCAAAAGCGGGTGGCGAGCTGCGTTAATCGCAAAGGCGAAAACGCAGAGCTAAAAAGCTGATTTTATCGTGGTTATAAGCAATTATAAAAATGGTTTTGGCTAGGGAATTCTAGAATTCCTTGCGTGCTAACTCGTGCGGAGCGTGAGTTTGAAAAATTGAAAATTTTAAAAATCAGCGTGGTATTATCGGCGCGCTCGGCGATGGGGACATAGCCCCCCGTTAAATCGTGGCAAAAAAAGTCTAGGCAAAAGTTAGGCAAAAAGTAAAGTGCGGTGCTAGCTTGCGGATATCGCCCACAAAAAATAAGGGGAAAAAAAATAAAAACTTTTTTAAGCCTGCGATTTTTTTAGTTTTTCGCTTAAGCTTTGCGTTTAAGTTTCAGCCGTGATTTGCGCTAAAAAGTGCCAAAAATGCGCTTTAAGGTTTGAAAAGTCAAAGTTTATTTTAAGTAAAACACACGCAAAGCACGATATACACGCATTATAGCGATTTTGAAAAGTGTTTGAAAAGCATAATTTTCAATACAAAATAATCAAAAAGTGCTTTAAGCTAAAATCGGCTTATTTTGCGTTTGGCAATGTAAAAGTGCGAGCAAAAATCACTTTAACGCTCACAGGGCTTTATTTTGCGTGTTAATTTTGCCACGCACCGCAAAACCGCCCCACAAAACCGCCCACGCACAAAGCGGAGTGGAGAGCGACTTTTTCGCCCACCCTTTGACCCCTTGCGCCGTCAGTTTATCTCATTATTTGCTAAAAAAAATCGCCTTCGCCTTTGCGATTGCGTGTAATGTGTAAATTACGAACGACTAGCTCTAAAACCTGCGCTTTCTGCCTCTTTAATCGTCTTAGCGAAAAACCCGCCTTTATTTATTTCTATTTGTATTCTATCGTATGCCCGGCTGTGATCTGGTATGTGGTATATTCTCTCACCGTTATCGCTGATATTGCATTTTACCTTTGGATAGCTGTTATCATAAGCTTTGATTATGTGCTGTATAAGCGCACCGTGGGCTACTTCATCAGCTAGCGTTGCTTTTGCCTCATCGTCTAGGTTATCGTGTGAAGTATAAATCACTGCGCTTACATTTTTATTTGGATATTTTCTTTTGTATTTCATTAGATTTGCGATAAGCTGTAAAATCGTGTTTTCGTGTATTTGCCCTTGATCGTCCCTACATTTACACTGAATTATTACAAGCTCTTTTCTTTTGCTACAAATCAAATCCACCCCACCATCTTTTACACCTTTTTTAATGCCATTATAATCTACTTTATAGCCATCTATCTCACACAAATAGCCTATATATCGTTCGTATCTGCGACCGATTTCTTCTGCTTTTAGATATTGCTTTTCTTCGTATTCTTTTAGCAGTCTTTCGCTCTTTGATAGTCGTGGCGGCGGCGTGTATGTTGGCTCTGGTGTAGTTTGTTCTTGTGTATCATTTTTGAAATTTAAGCCCAAAGTAGTCCAATCTTCAAATAAAACCTGATTATTGTTTTCTTGCTGTTTTGTGAGATTATATATAAAATTATATATTAAATAAGATACAAAAACAAGATAAACACCAATAATAATCCAAAAATTGACAATAGAGCTTAATGCTGCGCCAATAGGTAACACAAAAAATAATGAAAATACCAATAAAGAAGATAGGTAATCTTTTATTTTATTTATGTTATCTTTTTCCATAAACACACCACCTAAAAACAAGTGCCACAATTTTAACAAAACCAAACTTAAAAAAATAAAACGAAATAAACACAATAACCACAAAGCGCAAGCAGGTTTATAGCACACCCCAGCCGTCAAAATGAAAGAAAAACAAAATGAAAGAAAAATGAAAAGATCACGCCCACACACACCCAGCTAGCAGGCTCTCACCCACTAAGCACACCAAAATACACTTAGAATTCTAGAATTCCCTAGCACACCCCCAGCCAAAAACTAAAAGAATTCTACAATTCCAAAATAAAAAAATCTAGAATTCTAGAATTCCAATTTAACCCTACGCACTCAAACCCAAAATTCCCCAGCTAAAATAAATACTCATTTTTTAAATTTCTTAGCTTATCCCAGCCCAGCACTCTCTTGGCTACCCACTCCACCACTGGCACACTAACAGCATTGCCGGCCATTTTATAAAGCTGTGTGTCGCTAATTTCTAGCTTATAGCCCAAATCTACCATTTCATCCTTAAAGCCTTGGAGCCTAAAACATTCTTTTGGCGTTAATCTGCGGACGCTATTATTTACATTGTAAAGCCCCGTTTTTGCCCCTAAGCCCCCACTCTGCGCTGATAAAGTTGGAGCTAGCCCGTCAACGCTATAAACTCGGTTCGCTTGTGATTTGTTGCCATCTATTGCGCCGATTTTTACCATCCTTGACCTCTTATAGTCAGTGGCGAGCAAGCAAGGGGCTACACCTTGGCTGTCTATTACCTCGCCTCCTTGATGAGTTTTACCGCTCGCCGTGTAATAATGCCCGATTATATTATCCCGTGTTTCCACTTTATGCGAGCTACTAGCTCCGGCTTCAAATAGTATTTTTGTGGCACTTCTTTTTCTAAGATTTGCGATAATATACACTCTTTCCCTGTTTTGTGGTAATCCGTGAAATCTAGTGTTAAGCACTCCCCATTGCGCATCATACCCGCACTCGTCCAGCGTTTTAAGGATTGTCCCATATGTTTTACCTCCATCGTGATTTAATAAGCCTTTAACATTTTCAAAAATAGCAAAAGTTGGCTTTTTAGCTTTTAGAATTCTAGCGAAGTCAAAAAAGATTGTTCCCCGTATATCATCAAAGCCTAGGCGCTTGCCCGCCACGCTAAAAGCTTGGCAGGGGAAGCCCCCTGCTAAAATATCAAAATCAGGCAGGGTATCTGCGTTGATTTTTGTTACATCGCCTAAATTATTAAAATCGTTGTAAAAATGCGAGTATAGTTTAATTGCGTGCTTATCAATTTCACTATACCCCACGCACTCGCAACCTAAATTATCTAACCCTTGTCTAAACCCACCGATGCCAGCGCATAATTCTAAAAATTTCAAAGCCTACTCCCACACCTCGCCAAAAAGCCCACGCTCTCGCATGTCCACGCTTTTCCCCACAGCCTCGCTCGCTAGCTCAAAATACTTTTTATCTTGCTCGCAGCCTACAAACTCCCTACCTAGCTCCCTGCACGCCACGCCAGTCGTCCCTGAGCCCATAAAGGGATCGCACACCACGTCCCCAGCCTGCGAGCTTACACGCACGAAGCGTTTTATCAGCTCCAAGGGCTTTTTAGCAGGATGTATATTTTTACTGCCAAGCACCACGCTATAGTGCTTGCGGTAGTTATCAAAGCTCTCTAATTTAGAGTTAAAAAACGCCCCAGATGAGCGAATAAAGACGATATACTCAAGGTCGCTTAAATGATGGCTATTAAATATCGGCACAGGATTTGCCTTTGACATTACTAAAATATCATAGCTATAGCCGTTTTTTACAGCCCAGTTTATATACCTAGCCACCAAGCTTTTGTTACAAAAAAAATACCCATTAAACACGCCATTTTTAAACTTTGGTTGTAGTGCATACAGCAAAGGCTCAGGCTCAAAGCTCGTGCTTTTTAGCTCTTTTAGCTCATCAAGGTGCTTTTTATTTTCTTTTTTCATAAAGCCACCACCGCCACCTATACTTAAATCATACGGCGGATCAGTTACTACAAGGTCTATGCTATCATTAGCGATTTTATTTTTTAGTATTTCATAGCAGTCGCCGTGGTATAGCATCACAGCCCACCTTCATACGCTGCGTTTGCGACCGCTTGCTGGCGTAAAGCTTCATTTTGCGCTGCTACGGCTGCTGCTTGCTCCATAGCCTGCGCCTCCACCACGCTAGGATCAGCTGCTGCCTCATTAGCCATAGCCGCCCCCTCTGCCTGAGCCGCTGCCATTTGCGCTTGTGCTTGCTCCTTGGCGATCCCAGCCTGTGCGGCTGCTTCATTTTGCGCTATTATTTGCGCAAAAGCCTCATCAATTTGCTCTATTGGCGCATTTTCGCCACGCAGTAGTAGCATTATGTCTTTTAGTAGCGGTGATATTAGCTTAGGATCACTCATGCCAGTTTGTGCTAGCACGCCTAGTAGGTTATTTAGCTGTCCTACTTCCATTTCAGCACTTATTGTAGTGCCAAAGCTCGTTTTTATATCAAAGTCTAGGCGAGTATTTGCTCTCATTGCTTGCGTTCCTAGCACGCTTATTATATTTGGATTTTCAGTGATTGCTATTAGCTCTTCATCACTAGCATTTTGATAGATTAGCTCTACAAAGTCCCTAGCGTAGCCATTTAGCATAGTATCAGCTAGGGTTTGAAGCATGGCTTCTATTCTCATTGAGCTAGATGCATTTACCACTTGTAAGGCTCCCATCGCACGCCTATCACTTGGGCTAGTTTGCCCTGTCATTATAGAGTTTACGCCAGTTGCTCTTTCATACTCATCTTTTAGCACGCCGATTTCTTCGCTTATACTCATTGCGCTATTTACAGGTTGCAGTGGCATCACTAGTGAGCCTACTTGCTCACCTTGTGCGGTCTCTACTCTAATTATTTTTTTATTTTCATATATATCATTTACATTTACGCTGCCTTTATTTGCGCAGATTATAAACTGTGGGTCTATTATACGCTCTATTAGATCTATTTTTTGATTGCGCTTGATATTATACTCAGCTTGTATTTCGCCCACTCTAGCTGGCAGACAGCTACCATACACGCCTATATACATATCCTCTTTTGGCGTTAGCTCAGTGCTTCTTAGCACTGGTGGCATAGCCTCAAGGCAGTAGCCAAAGTGAAAAGGCAGCCTATCAAACTTCGCCTCTCGGACCTTTTCTTCAGCTATAAAGGTATGAAGTAGCCAAAAAGTCCTGCCATTTTCATATTTGCGTTCATATAGCTCTTTGGTTTTTACTCTGCCGATTTCACTATGTGCTACTCTCTCTGGGTCTTCGTGAGTGTAAAGTCCGCTTTCAAACTTGCTTTTTAGCTCCACTCTGCTTTGGCGCCATTCATAGGCTATATAGTCCACATCGCTAATATCAGCAGCCTCTGTATCAAAGGCAATATCTACGATAGGTATATGCTTAGTTCTCACGCATCCATCGCACCAGTATAGCTGCACTACACCAAGAGGCAGATATATAGCAGATAGCACCGCACGGCTTAGTCCTACTTTATGACTTTTATCTTGCCAGTGTTTTTTAACTAGCGCATTTAGCGTGTTTTGTAGGATTTGGTCGTGTTCGCTACGCATTCCCACTCTACGCACCTCAATAGGACAGCCAGAGCTTAAAAAAGAAGTTTTAAAAATGCTGTGTATTATATCGCAAGTGGTTTTTATAAGTGGCACATACAGCCTTGATCTCTCTAAGCTATGAGGGGCTTTGCGCCTTTTTCGCTCGCTCTCTTCTTCATACATTGCGTGATAGGCTCTCTCACATTTGCTAAAAAAGCCCCAGTATGCTTTTTGCTTATTAAAAGCCCTTTGTATTTTTTCTAGTTTATTTTTCATCTCTCGCACCTTGGTATTTCAATAGGCGTTCTTTGCTGGCAACTGCCAAAATAGCTAGGGCTTAAACACCACGCTATCACAGCTACAAAAAGAGTTAAGCAAAGAATAGTTAAAAGATTATATATTTTCTCACTCACTCTTAATCCTTTAAAATGGTATTTCCTCATCATCTACTACGCTCCCAGCCGTGCTATCAGCGTAGTTTGTTACGCTTACTCCCATCACAGCCCCACTATTTGCGATATTTTGCGCTAGAGTTTCTGCGCTTTGTTCTATGCGAGAATTTGCGTTATTTTCAGCTCGCCCTAGCTCAAAGTGAGCTTCTTCAGCTACTACAACGAGCCTTGATCTATTTGCGCCTGTGTCTTTATCCTGCCAGCTCTCTTGCTTTAAACGCCCTTTTATACTTATACCATCGCCTTTTTTAAACCACTTAGCGATAAAATCAGCCGTGCCATTATTTGCCTTTATATCCACAAAGTCAGTTTCTTCGTGCTTGTTGCCGTTATTATCATACCACACACGACTTAGAGCCATAGCATTGCTTAGCACTTTGCCGCCATTTTGGAATTCTCTTATCTCGCTATCACGGACAAGGCGACCTTTTAAGACTACTATATTCATTTTTCTTTCCTTTTGGCTTATTTGTTTGGGAATTCTAAAATTCCCATTTCGCTATTTTCTAGGCTCTTTTAGAGTGATTTTTTCTTTTTTAGCTGTGGCTCTTAGCTCTTTAATTTTTTCTTTATATTCTTTTAAATCTTCTTTTTCTTGTTTTGCTTTTTTTAGCTCTTTGTGAGCTTGATTATAGTTTGCTTGTAGAGATTTTTTTATAGGCAGTTCACGCACACCAAGCGCACGCAATAGCACCAGATAAAAATCTAGATCATTACCAGCACTATCTTTAATCACGCTAAATCTAGCCGCTTTACTCATATTTAAAGTATCAGCTATGCTATTTGCCAAAAGCTCTAGCGTGTTTTTGCCATAGCGTCCAAAAGTAGCAGGCGGCATAAAGCTTTTAGCAAACTCATTTGTAAAGTCCCAAAATCTTTTATAGGCTGGATCGTCCTTGCCTACATACTCATAGCCAAGGCTGGTTTTTCCATTTAGCAGATAAAGAAGCGTTTTATAAAATCCGCCTTCTTTCATCCCACTAAGCTCATTTGCTCTAATCGCAGGTATTAAACGACCAAGATTGAAAAAATACTGAGAATTCCCAAGCCGCACCCAGCTATCAGCAACAAAAAGGTTTGTTACATAGCCATTTTGCGCCCACTCAGGCAAAATAGAGTTTTTCTCATCTCTATTTTGAAAGCTAAGTCCATTAAAATAGCCGATTGCGCCAAGAGCAGCCACAAACTTCACAGGGTTTTTAGCTATGGTTTGTATCATCATCGGCGTGCTTTTCCAAGCGTATTGTAAAAACGGATAAATTCCGTATTTATCAATGTTTTTAGCAAGTTTATTCCAGCCAGTGGCGTAGTCTACATACTCATAATTTGCCTTTTTCATAGCAGAGCTTAGCTTACCCTCAAAGCTTTTTCTATACGCTGGATCGTTAATCTTTGATATATCAAAGCCTGCTTTATCCATTATCTTCTTAAAATGCGCTAGTTTAAAGACCGCATCTTCAAAGTTATATCCAGCCCTGATAGCATCTCCAAGCATAGTGCCCTCTGCCAAATATAGATTTTTTAGCGGCGTTTTTACCCAAGATGGCACCTTTTTAAACATGCCTATTTCGCCTTTTAGTTTTCTAGCACTTTCATCTATCATATCCATATTTACGCTAAGTCCGTAGTCCTGCGCTAGTCTTTGCCACACTTTATACTGCTTGTGATCCCCAGCAAACATCGCTAGCATTTTATTTATATCCCTAAAATCGCCTTTTATAGTAGCTAGGGCATAGTTTGCTGCGAAGTTATATACATGAGTAGCAGGGTTTTTAGCAGTCATATTGACCTTTACATGCGAGACGACCGAGGCGATAGCGGACAAGCCCTCATCTAAAGCGCCGATTTCTTTGCTAGCAGCGTTTATATCGTTTAGCGCTACTGCCATATCCTCAGGCATATACCGCCCAGCCAAAGCCCCCCACACAGCAGGATCAGGCTCGCCTTTATTATTTAAGCCAAACTTTACCCAGCCTTCTACTTCTTTTTGGCTAGTGAAATTCTCAGCTAATTCTTTTAGCCTTTTTGCCTTTTCTATTTGTATAAACTGCTCTTTTATCGTATTTATGATAGCAAACTCATCTTCTAAAAGCCCAAGACTCTCTAGCTGCTCACGGCTCAAATCTTTTCTAGCAAAGTATTTGCCGTTCGTTATTTTATTTATGGCTCTTGCGATTGCGTTTTTTTGCTGCTCAGCGTGCTCGGCAAAATAGTGCTTTACATAGTTTTCTATTTTATCCTCAGCCCTTAATGCACCTAGGCGGACTAGCTCTTCTGCGTTTCTTGCTATTATGTTTTTTAGCGCATTTGTTGCAGCTCTTGTGTGTTCTGCTAGCTCGCCCTCTTTGCGCCAGCCGTGTAAATACTCATAAATGCCCTTTATCTCATCTTTGCTAAAATTTGCTAGTTTTTTAGCATTATCAGCCGCATTTAGCTCCACTCTATTTTTAAAGGTATTTAGGCTGTAGTTTAGGTGATCTACTAGCTTTACAGCAGCACCACTTCGCACAAAAGCCTTAGCTGCTGCGTCACTTATACCGATTTTTGTTAGGCTCCAAACAGCCGCTCTTTTTATAGCGTCTCCTGTCTTTTCGCCTAGTTTTTCTACACCTTTAGCGTAGTTTTCGCCAAACTCGCTAAAACTAGCTACTTCTTCGCCTCGGACAATTTTATCAATTTGCTTTGAGAAGTTTTGTGCTATTTCATCAGCATTTGCGCCATTTTCTAGCAGCTCATCCACCACGCCACGCACAGCGATATTAGTTTGCGCTATATCTTTTCTAGGACAATCACTCATTTTTGATCCTTTTATGTTATAATCCACGCCAAAAAGGCTTAAAATGGATACACTTTTTAATTATTTCATAGCAAATAATTACATTTGCTTTGCTTTTATTTTGCTAGCGGCTTACTTTGGATTTTATCTAGGCAGAAGCATCACAAAACCAAGCGATAGAGCAAAAAACACCACTCCATTTGAGAGCCAAAGCCTAGAATGCCCGCTAGATAATAAGCATTATTTTTTCTACTACAAACGCCCATTTTATAGCTATAAATATAAAATCATCAGCCACTCTTGCGCTGATTTTAAAGACGGAATTTGCGCTAGGACTGGCAAAACTTGCGCTGACATCGCTAGGTATAACAAAGCCTTTTTTAGCTACAAAACAAGCGACTAAAGCCCTATAAAAAACCCTATGCTAAAAGCCACCACTACCCAAATCAAAAACTCATAAACAAACATTTAAAAAACCTTTTTAGCAGAATTCTAGAATTCCCACTTCGCTATTTTCTATGGTTTTAGCACAGCCCTATGCTATCTTTTACTTTTCCATTTTTGTCTAAATATAGCTTTTTTAGTTTTGCGTAGCGTGCTGGGTTGCTTTTAGCATTTTCTAGCGTTTTCATAATCTGCGCATCACGGCTTAGTTTGCTATCTTTGCTTTTAAGCAACTTTTCTAGCTCGGCTTTGCCTTTTTCATTTAGGCTAGCTCGCACTTCATTTGTGCTTTTTAGCAGTTTATCTCGCATATCATAGCTAGCTTTTAGCTCAGGGCTAAAGCTCTCTCTCATAGACAGCTCTTGACTTTTTATCTCTTTTGGGGTAGAATTAGCCCCATCTTTAATAGGCGCAACGCTATTAACTACGCCGTTGTCTTGTGATATTAAAGGCTTACTAGCTGGGGTTTGGGTTTTGTCGTAGTTACCGAACTTTAACTCAGCTTTTCTAAGTTCTTCTAACTCCATACTATAAATACGCTTTAAATCTTTATCCACGCTTTCTTTTGCTGTGATTATAGCCACAGCGTTTTTACCTTTTACCTCTATATTTTTAGCAAATCTTAGTATTTTTACACTACTCTCTCCATTTTTTATATCATCATAACGACCTATAAAAGTAGCATCTTTAAAAAGCTCTGGTGTTTTTTGAGCTACACTTAAATGCTCGCCAGCACTAAATTTATTATTTCTGCTCTTTTGTATAGCATCGTTTGAGACTATTTTTTTTGCTCCATTATTATTTATTTGTGCTACTATGCCACTATCAGCGTTTTTTATATCTACACTTACATATTTCATTAAGTCTTTTTGGACTTTATCCTGCGCTTCTTTAAAAGGCATGTTTGGCATTAGTTCTATTTTACTAGCTTTTTTTGCTATCATTTTAGCGGCGATTTTAGTAGCGGCTTTTGGACTTGCTAGACCAGCTAACGCGCCAATTATAGCACCAGCCACGCCGCCTTCGCTCTCATACTCGCCAGCCCCTGCGCCGATAGCCGAGCCAACCATATGCCCTGTTGCACCTCCTAGCATAGCACTAGGCATTTCAGCCGTGCTAAAACCTCTTTTTAAGCCACCGCCACCTTGACTTTTTATCTCTTTTGGGGTAGAATTCCCAGCATTAGTGCCGAAGGCTTGATCTAAGTGATTATTTGGACTTGCGCCAAAGGATTTCGCGCCAGTGTATTGCTGGTTCAAGACGGCACTATTTTTAAAATACTCATTATTTTCAAGCTTACCATTTTCTTTATACATAGTTTTAAATTTTAGTTCGCCAGTTTTATTGCTTACATTTTCTACTACTACATAATATCCATTTATTTGTTTGCCACTTACTAGCACTTTATGACCGCTTTTATCTGCACTAAATACCCTTTTATCTGCTGTATTTACTATATCAGCGTGGTTTTTTATATCATCTAAGCTTATCGGTGGCTGTCCGTTTTTTGCGTTTATGCTATTTTTGCCATGTCTTTCTAGTGTGTGCTTGATTGCGCTGCCCTTTGCTGTTATTTTTGTGTTTTTTGAACTTATAAAGGCATTTACTTCATCACTAGCATTTTCTATCCATAGTTTGCTATCATTTTTTATTACTTCTTGTATTAGCTCGTCTGTAAGCTCGTTTTTCTCAGCTTTTCTAAGCGGTTTTGTTTTATCTAGCAAATCGCTAGGAATTCTAGAATTCCCAGCCACTTCATCAGCATTTTTTGGTGCTACAAGCTCGCTTTTTTTCGCAGCACTTGCTAGGTGGTAGTCTCTTGTGAGTAGCTCATCTATCACGCCACTTGCCACAGGGTCACCAGTTAGAGCTTCTAGGTTATTTTCTAGCTTTATAGCTAGTGCTTTATCAGCCTTGCCAGCCCTTAGCTTTGCTACATCAGCTTTTGTGATTGTTATACTTCGCTCGGCATTTGGCAGACCACCACCGCCTTGTGTGCGCAAATAGCGTTCGCTTTGTGGCTCGTAGAATACTGTTGGCTTACTACCGCCAAAAGTATCCCCTTTTAGCTCGCTAGCCTTAGTGTTTTCACGCATTTTTAGCAGATTTTCATAGGCAGGGTGGCTTTGTAGTCTTTTTAATTTTTGCTCTAAACTCTCAGCCTGTTTTCTAGCAAACAAAGCCTCAAAGTCCTTTTCTCCATATAAGTAGCTATTGCCATAGCTTAGCTGCACGGCTTCATCAGGCTCTAAAAATACAACCTTTCGTCCATCATTTAGCACAATATCAGCTTTTTTTTCTTGCGCTTCCCACGCCAAAAAAGCCCTTTTCATCTCTTCATTTGCCGCTGCGCCATCATAGCTAAGCAGCTCTCTGCCAAAGCCATTTTCTGCCACCTCAAATTCTTTGCCACTTTTAGAGCTTTTAAAGGTATTAATCACATCATCTAGCCCTTGATTTCCCACGCCTTTTTTTAGTAGTTCGTCATTTTCTAGGGCTTTTGCTTTTGCGCTATCTAGTATTGCGCCGATGCTCTCGTTTTTAGCAGCAACTCGCACATTTTGTGAGAGTTCAGCGATTAGCTCAGCTTCGCCTTGTCTCATCACAGCGTTATAAGCATTTATATCGCCAGTTTGGAGTAGAGCTTTTGCAGCGGTGGAGTTTCTGCCGCTTATCCCAGCTTTTAGTAGCATGTCTATTATTTCTTGTTTAGACGCACCAGCATTTAGGCTTTTTAGTATCATTCTGCCTAAGTTTTTGCCTAGAAGTCTAGCGTCATTTGGCAGTTTGCCACCGTTTAAAAACTTTGAGTATTCTATCAGCTCAGCACTAGCATTTGCTAAAATTTGCTTATTTGCTAGCTCTATTTGCTCGTCTTTGTTTAGCATAGGGTATTTTTTTGCTATATCACCTAGCAAGGCTGTATTATTCGCATATAGCTCCACGCTATCATCATCTATTTTTGCGATATTTGCGCTGATTTTTTGCTCTGCGTCTTTTGCGGCTGTCTCAGCTAGATTATCAGCGATATAGACTAGCCTTTTTGCTCCGTTGCTTTGCGGATCGCCTTTTGCGATTTCAGTTGCGATTTTGGCTAGTTCTTTGCTACTGCCATTATATGCTACTTGATACACGCCATTTTCATCTGGCACTGGGTCTATTATATCAGCGGTTTTTAAGGGGCGTTGTGGCATAGTTTCATTTGGTAGTCCGCCGCCTTGTTCTACCTTGCGAGATGAAACGGTGGATAATGCTCGCACCCTTTCATCATTTTTATTTGCCACCCTTTCAAGCCTTGCTAAGTCTTGCTCTCTTGCCTTTGTAGCGTGTATAACTTCGCCATTTTCTTTATTTACTACGACTTTACCTATTTTGCCTTGTTCTTGTAACCTTTTTGCTATCAAAGCACCATCTAAACGATTATTTCTATAAAAAAATTGTGGCTCATCTTTTATTTCTTTTATCAGCTTAAACACATCACTTGCTTTTTCAAACATTTCAGGGTGTTTTTCACTAAGGTGGCTAAGGTCTGCACTGATTTCATCTGTGCTTATTTTTGTTAAGTCCCTTACATTTGGTGCTAGCTCAAAATTTGCCACTATATTTTGTTCTACATTTGCGCTGTTTGGATCAGTTACAAAATTATCTCCACGCAGTAGCCCACCATTTTGCGGCGCAGTATTACCATAATCAAGCCAGACGCCATTTGTAGCTAGATCATCAGCATTAGAATTCTGCGCAGAATTCGGCGCAGTGCTAGAATTTTGCGTGCTAGAATTCGGCGCAGTGCTAGAATTTTGCGTGCTAGAATTCGGCGCAGTGCTAGAATTTAAGCCCTCACTATTTGCTATTTTTTTTGCTGCTCTATTTGCTATTTTATCGCCAGCCCATACTAAAGATGGTTGGACTACTGCGCCGATACCTGCGCCAAGTCCTACGCCTTTTGCGAAGTCGCTTAGATTTTCGCTATGATAGCTAGCGTGTGGCACACTCATAACGCCACCGATAGCAGCACCCTCAAGCGCATTTGCTCCAAGCTTTTTAAAGCCTTGCTTAGCACCTTGTGCTATTAGCTTACCACCGACTAGGTTTAAAGGGTCATTTGCAAGCTCACCAGCAAGCCTACTTATATTCCACTCATCAGGGTGCTCTTGCTCCCACGCTTCATTTCTAGCTTTATAATCTTTTGCTATATCGTTAGCGTTATTATAAAGGTTTTTAAACATTTCACTACGCCAGCTATCAGCTAGAAATCCGCCGACCTTACTAGCTAAATTTTTAGCGTGAGTTTCAGTCTCTTTACCTTGTGCTATGTTTTTTTGATATTGATTTATACGCTTATCTAAAACTTCTGCGGCTTTCATAGGTATTTTAGCAAGCCCTGCTATCATACCATTTACATTTTCTACACCGCCGTAATAATACCTTTCAAGCGCATTTGCGTCTTTGTATCTTTCTTGTTTTATAGCTTGTTCTTGTAGCTTCCCAGCATAATTAGCCGCATCTTGTAGCTCATCTGCGCTTGCCCCACCTATCAAACGAGCTTTTTGTATATTTTGCCTAGCTCTTAAAGCATCTATTGCCACACCTTTTGCGCCACTATCAAAAGCCTGTTTTAGCTCGTTTTTATGAAAATCATCTAGCCTTTTAGCTGCCCCATACTCTGGGCTTTTTTGGTAAGCCAGCTTTGCTTTTGCGTAGGCTCTAATTTCATCATCACTTTTACCCTCATTGCGTAAATCCACTATATCTTCATAGCTTAAAACCGAGCCTATTGTAGCCATTTTTATAATTCCTCGCTCATTAAATCTTTTGCGTTCTTTGAGTATTTTTTGATATTAAATTGATCGTTTATTTCAGGTTGTAGAACTCCTCCACCACCTTTTTTGCCACTACCACCGCTACTGCCAGATTTACTTTTTTGAATTTCTTCTGTATTTCTGTGATGAGTTTTTGTCTCGTTATGGTTAGCCCAGTCTATATCATTTCTTTCTTTGCCTAGCGAAATTTGGGAATTCCTATACCCACGCAAACTAGCACCATTTAGAATTCCTTGTTCCATATCGCTAATTGCTTTTTGTGTTTGCGCTTTTCTCTGCGCTTCTAGGGCGTTTGTTGCGGCTATGTCTGCTATATTTTTTTTGCTTTCACGCTCATTTTTTAGCTTGTCTTGCTCTAGCTGATATTTGCGGTCTCTCTCAGCATTTATAATGCCACCAAACTTACTTAGCACATCACCCATAGCAGTATAGCCGTTGCCACCACCTGCGCTTTTCATAAAACTAGGGTCTCTTAAATAATCTATATTAAACCACCCAGCCATTACTCTCTCCCCACTCCTTTTAATACCCATTTTTTAGCGTTCATTTGCTCTATCATAGCTATAGTTTCAAATATCTCACGCCACGCCTTATTATTTTTAGGATGGCGCAGTTTTCTTAGTGCGTGCAATTCTAGCTGACGCACACGCTCTTTTGTTACACCAAGCCTTTTTGCGATAGCACCCAGTGTATCCACAGCAGCACTCACTAAAAAGCCTTTACTTGCTCTTTTGCGTAATTTGAGCTAGCAACAGCATTAGCTAGACTTTGATCTGCCTTTGCTCTACGCATACGCTCTTCATTTAGCAAACTTAGATTTAGGTTATATGCTCTATCAGCGGCTTTTTCTTGTGCCTTGCCGCTTTTATACGCACCATAAGCCCCAGCCAAAGCACCTATGCCACTTAGCACACCGCCAAGCCCACCTAGTTTATTTATTACTTCATCCATTTTTACTCCTTTTTTTAGAAATTCTAGTATTATAAGCTCCCTTTTTCGCCTTTTTATAGAGTTTTATTTGCTTTACATGGACTAGTTTTAGCACTCTACTTTCTAGGCTATTTCCTGTATTAACCACATTATTTAGCCCCAAACTAGCTAAAAAGTCATCATTTGCCACATTTTCTAGCCCCAAATTAGCTAAAAACTCAAAGCCCTTATCGCTAGGACGCAAGTATAGAGCAGAGCCTTCCATTAGCCCTATATCATCCGCTCCCTCTTTAGCATATCCCACCATGCTCTCTAAGCTTCCATTAAAGCGTAGGGCTACTGGTCTTTTTACCTCTTTATCATCATTGTTTGGTATCTCATCATCGCCAAAGTCATTTGCGCTTTTGAATACATCCTTAGTATTGCTATATACTTTATAGCTAGATTTTAGGGCGTCCATTGTAGATGACCACAAACTAGCCTCTACGCTGCTTTCAATTCCACTTACGCTTACATTTATAGCTTCGCTAAAGCTCGTATTAGACGCTTTTAGCACTTCGCTAAAGCTCATGCTAGTTAGATTTGAGGCTCCCACGCCACTAGCGTTCATAGCCCCAGTGCCTAGATATAGCGAGCTAGTTTGACTAAGTCCCATTTTCCCAGCTGTGCCAGCAGCTGAGAGCGTGGATGCTGAGCTACTTGCTACATTTGAGCCAACAGAGAAGCTAAAAATATTTTTTAACGCCACAGCAAGTCCAGTTATAGCTGAGAGAATTCCAAAGATTTTAGCCATTTTCTCATCCCCAGCCGCCATTGCCACTAAACTCATAGAAGTAAACATCACACTAGCCACGCCAAGGGCAAAGCCAATACCAGAAGAAGCAAAGCCGATAGCTGGCGCAATAACAGGCGCAAATATAAACCCCACTAAACCGATGATACTAAGCACTATTTCAGCCACACCTAGCCAGCCATCAGCATCTTCTTTTACTTCTAGCCCATGGTATTTATTCCACTCCTCTACAAACTTTTTTAAATTCGTAGGCTGATCTTTTATCTCTCCGCTAGCATAAAATGTCAGCTTTTCAAATACCCCATACTCACTAGAATACACAAGTATACTTCCATTGCTTAGTGCATATATACTAGTGCTTACATCCTTATACACATTATGCCCATCAAGGTCGACTTCATCTACTATTTTATTATCGTGGTGGTGGATAAGGGCTATTACTTCTACTTCATATCCTGTGATGACTTCTTTTGTGATAGGTTTTAGGTTTTCTTTATCAAATCCAGTAGTCTGCGTGATTTTTTCATACATTTTAAAAGGATATTTTAGCCCCTTGCCACTAAGTAGCTGTTCAGCTGAGTATGTATCACATTGTGTTACCGTTCCCCTAGCAGGACCTATTATTTGGCTTTTATCGTGGTAAATGCCATTATCATCCCCTGGGTCGCCGATGTAGTATTGATACGGACTTTGCCCTACGAAGTATTGATTTAGCCCTAGATTGTTGTAGTCGTTTCTATCATATGGCATTTTGCTAGGGCTTTTTATGTTATATCGCCCAGTTGTATATACCTTGCCATATATTGGGTGGTCAAACAATTCGCCTCTGTAATTAGGATTATTTAAAAATGACAAATCACTTTTTTTGAGAATTTCAGTATCAAAAAACTCAGCCCTGCCTTTTCGCACAAGCTGAGTGTGAACTAATTCAGTAGTTTTTCTATATGCTGCCGTGCGCTTTGGCAGTATGTCGCGCGCTTGCTCAGGGTATTCTAGCCCACACATACAAGGCGGACGGTAGCCTAAAAACACGCACTAGCCCTTATAATGCTTTTTGCCAAAAATTCGCACAGCAAAATACATAATTTTTGCTTGAACCCAGCGCACCTTATCACTGCGCAAAGCTTTATAAAAGAGCTTATCGCTGTCTTTGCGTGATAGAATTCCAGCAGTGTAGAGATAATCATGCAAGGCAGTAGCTCTATCATACCGCCCACCAAAGCGTGGCACGATAGAGCTTAGAGCCTTTGGCACACTAGCCCCATCATAGATAAACCCAGTTGGGACTATAATCACGCCTAGCTCATCTTGCCAAATTAAAGGCGTTACTAGCTCATAGCGGTTTTTAGAGCCTGCTGGGCGTTTTATCACTAGCTCGCCATTAAACATTAGTATTCCACCACGATATTTGCGATTTCATTAAAGCTAGTAGCTCTTGCTAGTGTGTTTTCATAGTCCCATTTTTTTTGATAGTGTCCAAGCCCTGCTAGTGTGATTTTCCTTTTTATTAGCTCAAGCCCACTTCTATCTACCTTAGCAAAGGTATTATTTGCTAATCTAAAGTCTATCGTAGGCTGCCCATAGCTATCAAACACATCTAGAATTCCTTGCACATCTTGTAAGTTTTTACGCCCACCATCTACAAAGCCTACACCTTCAACCTCTACGATAGTTTTATCCATAGCCTTTTCAAACTTTTCTTTTATCTCAGCTGCCTTTTGCTTTTTATCTTCTTCTAAGACTTCATTTATCCGCTCATAAGTAAAGGTATTTTTTATTGCCTCATTAAACTCACTCTCGCTTATTTCGCTTATGCCTAAGTTCTCGTCATTTTGGCTTATGAATTCCGCCGCATTTTCGTCATTTACGCTAAAATAGCTAAACTCATTTAGTCTATCTTTTGCTACAAAGTTATTTACATTTTCGCTAGTATTTAGCCCTAGCGTTACTTGGTCTGCTGTGCCAACACCCAGCACCTTGATTTGATATTTGTAGTATTTCATTTTTTTACTCCTTATTGTGCGTTTCGCACTAGATTTGCTATTTCATTTGCTCTTTTTGGCGTTTGTTTAGCCCACTTGCTTTTTAGCATATTTTCTGCTGCCTGCTTATATCTGCCAGCCTCTATCAAAGCTAGCGTGTTTTTAAAGCCTAAAAGCCCTGCTACTCCCATTTGATACGCCATTTCACAAAGTGCGTCTTGTATATCCATAGGCGCATAGGTTAGCCATGGCAGTGCGTTATATACTTGTTTTTTAAACTTTTTGATTTTTATTTCAAGTATTGCGTCCGCTACTTCTTTACTCATAGGTTCTACTGCCCCACCATTTAGCGCAAGTTCATCAGGGCTAAGATCAGCTACTCTAAACCCATATCCCACCGTAGGATGCCCAGTAGGGCACAGATACACAGAGCTTCTAAAACCCTCGTGGATTTTTATGCTTTCTTTTAAGTTCATATTGCCACCTTTGCTTCTAGTGCTTTTACTAGATTTTTTGCTTGTTCGCTTAGATTATAAACTAGCTCTTTTTGTCTTTGAATATCAAGCCTGTCAAGCTCAACTTCTTGTGCGATTAGAGCAGTTTGGTCTTTGATTGCTTGTGTCTCTACTGTTAAGAACATCATTATGCCCTTGCTTAGCAGTATATCCATCATCCCGCATTCTAAAATCGCATGATCCCACACATTTTCTCTTAAAGCCCTTTTTATCTCGCCCACAGCTGAGTTATCTTCTAGCTTTGCTATTATTTCATTTGCTTCATCTATTTTTGAGTTTACTTGCCTGCGTTTAAACTCCATTCTACCTAGCTGAAAATCAGTAGTATTGCCTAACGCCTCAGTTACATTTATAGCAGTAGTTTTTAAAGTAGAGTTCGCTTCTTTTGCTACGCTTTTAAACCTTGCGTTTATACTACCAACTTCTCTTAGATACACATCACTTTTGATTTGAGCCTCTATGGCTTTTAGTTTGGCTTCATTTACTGCTAGCACGCTATTATTTGCGTTTTGCTGGCTTTGTTTGGCTAGCTGGGCGTAGTTTTTTGCGCTAGTTGCGTAGTTGTTAGCATCGCTACCTGCTTTTTGCGCTGCGTTTTGCGCAGATGCTATATAACTTTTTGCGCTACTTAGCTTGTTTTCTATATCACTTTTTGTGCTACTTAGCTCGTTTGATATAGCTTTTTTAGTATTTAGCACTTCGTTTTTTGTGCTACTTAGTGCGTTTGCTACTTCGCTTTTTGTGCTTTTTAGCGCAGATGTGATCTCGCTTTTTGTGCTACTTAGCTCGTTTGATATAGTTTTTTTAGTATTTAGCACTTCGTTTCTTGCGCTACTAAGCTCACTTGTGATTGTATCCTTTGCCTTTAGCACTTCGTTTTTTGCTTTTTCTACCTCATTTTTTGAGATTATCATCTGCGGATAAGCTGTTAGCACCTCACTTACCATAGCTGAAAATGTCTTTTCTGCCATTATTCCTCCTTTATCCCTAGTGATTTCTCACTCATTTTTTTATCTAGAGCTATCATATCAGCCCTTTGATTTTTGCCGTTTTGAAAGTCTACAAATAGCCTTATAAAATGCTCGTAGCTAAGCCCCCAAGTCTTTTTTATATCACTTAAATACTCATCCAAGCTAGATATAAAGCCTTTATCCCAGATATACTTACTGCCTAGCACGCCACGAGTTAGCGTATATGGTCTTTTATAGCCTGTTTTTTCTAGCATATCATCTATGCTTTTAGTGCTCTCATCCCATATTTTGTTTTCATAGTTATTTATAGCGACAAAATACCTAGTCTCAAAAAACGCAGCATTATCAACTGAGAGCCTACTTGCTGTCAAATATACCAAGGCTTCTATTAGCATATTATCATCAAAGTCTATTTTGCCACTCTCACCCTCTGGCGCAGCAAAGGGACGGATGAAGTATTTATCATCAATCCGCCTAAAAACCTCTGCGCTCTCATCATCTATTTCTATATGCGATGGCACATCTTTTTTGCTTAGAATTTCATCAGCGCACATAAGCATAGCTCTATAAATTCGCTCATTGCTATGTTGCGTATCACGCCAAAATATCACATTAAGCCGTTCTTTAAACTCGCCAAAAGTCATCTTAAACTCCCACAGGGGTTATTTTATTTACAGCGTCCAGCATAGTTTTTTGTAGATTTTCAGGCACTTGCACGCCACCAGCTGCGTAGCCAAAGTTTACATTTGATAAAAACTCAGCTTCTTTTATCCTTAGCTGATCGTTCATAGCCTCTCTTTCACGCACGATATTTTTTTTCTTTTCGCCCTCACTTTCAGTTTGCGCATTTACTAGCGCAGTGCGAGCTTTATTAAAGGCTATTTCGCCATTAGCTAGCTCTATTTGCGCTCCAGCTTTTTCTATCTCTTTTTCCATAAGCCTAATTTGCACGCCAGCCTTTTCTATATCTTTTTCCATAAGCCTAATTTGCACGCCAGCCTTTTCTATATCTTTTTCTAAAAGCTCCATTTTTTTATCAAAAAGCAGATCTTCTAGCGAGAGTGAGCGTGAGCTTTCCATAGCTTGAATAGTAAACTGCGTAGTTATCGTGCTTAGCACATTTGTTAAGACCTGAACTCTTTGTTCTTCGCTGATTAAGCCTTTAAGCTTTTGCTCTAAAAAGTTTAAAGTCGCTTGATAAGGCGTATTTTCGCCCAAACTAGCAACTAGCAGTTCTTTAAAAATTTCTATATTTGCCTGTGATAACTTTGCCATTAACTAGCCTTTAAATACTCATAGCTAGCACTACCTTTTGCTAGCCCTAGAATTGATTTCATTACTACATTATCTCCTTTTTTTTTCGCCTTTTTATAGGTTTTTTGGTATAATTCCACTTTTTTAGGGGTATTAAAATGCTAGCTTATAACCTTTTTTGCGACAATACGCAAACCGATAATGAAATAGAGTTTAAAAAACAGCTTTTTTTACAAAACATAAAAGCAAAAAATGGCAATTACAAAAGATTTTTAGGCACGCCTTTGCGCTATGGCGGTGGCAAGAGCCTAGCAGTAGGGCTTATTTTAGAGCATTTTCCAAAGGATATAAAGCGAGTAATAAGCCCTTTTATCGGTGGTGGTAGTGTAGAAATCGCAAGTACCAAAATCGGCTTAGAGGTAAAAGCTTTTGATATATTCGATATTTTGGTAAACTTTTGGCAAGTATGTATAAAAGAGCCAAAAAAGCTTTATGATGAGCTTTTAGCCTTAGAACCAAACAAAGAAATATACGCAAAAATAAAAGACGAGCTAAAAGCTCATTATAAAGGCGAACATAAATTAGATAGCTTAACCTTAGCAAGAGATTATTTTTTTAATTTCAATCTAAGCTATGGACCGGGTTTTTTAGGCTGGATGAGTAGCATTTATGAAAATAAACAAAAATATATAAGCGCAATAGAAAAAATAAGGGATTTTAAAGCACCTAGCCTAGAAGTAAATTGCGCTAGCTTTGAGAAAAGCTTTGAGCTATATCCAAACGACTTTTTTTACCTAGACCCACCTTATTTTTTAGACGGCGATAGCAAAATGTTTAAAGGCATTTATCCACAGCGAAATTTCCCTATCCATCATAACGGCTTTAACCACGAGCTTTTAGCCCAGCTTTTAAACGCACATAAAGGCAAGTTTATTCTAAGCTACAACGACTGCGAGTTTGTGCGAACTGCGTATAAAAACTTTAAAATATTAGAGCCAAAATGGCAATACACAATGGGGCAAGGCGAAACTAGAATAGGCAAAAACCGCCTAGAGCGTGGCGATAATCACAATATAAAGCACTCACACGAACTTTTAATTATAAAGGACTAAAAAATGGCAAAAAGAGCTATGAGCCACGAAAAAGCAAGTGCTGTAAAGCTATCAGGTCACGCAAAAGAAAAAGAATTTGCTAAACTAATTGGCTTAAATGATGAGTATAAAAACGATAAAAAAGCCAAAAAAGATGTAATAGACTTTAACGGAGATGCCCACAGCGTAAAATCAGGTGCGAAAAAATGGCAAGTTTTTTTATATGGTGCAAACAGACTAGCAAACGACTATGGCTTTTTAGCTATGAATGGTATGGGGCAACTGCTAAAAAACTGCCTAGATGTATTCCCAGCAAACAGAAACGAGTATGAGAAAAACAAAGCTTACTATAAAGAGCTTTTACAAAAACCGATGATAGAGTTAAAAGAAAAACTACAAAGCGAAAATAGACGCAAAGCATTTTTATCAAAAGCGTTTTTTAATGGTGGCGAAGTTCAGTATTTAACTATATTTTCTACTTTTGATGATGTTGTAAGAGTGTTTTTTTACGAGGATGTAGTAGATATTTTAGCAGCAAATACAGCAGTAGAAAACTCACAAGCTAGGCGCAAAGACCAAACAAACAATCAAAAAGTAGTTTTTAAATGCGATAATGCCACACTAGGCGAAATAGAGCTTAGAAACGATAGCGATGTGCATTATAAAGAGATAAAGTTTTGGGTAAGCGCACCAAAAATGATAGAGCTTTTAACTAAAAGCGTTGATACTTTTGGGACACCAAAATATATAAACGGAGTAGAAAACAAAAGAGTAATGCTATTTGGCAAGGCTTTAAAGAAATTTAAAATCTAGAATTCTCTTAGGGAATTCTAGATTAAGAATTCTAGATTAAGAATTCTAGAATTCCATAGCGCAAAATTGCGGCTTGGCAATTCTAGAATTGTGTGCCTAGTGTGGTTAAACGCCTTGGTGGTGGCGCAGGGCTAGGTATTAACCTGCCCTAAGCCACCACTTAAAGAGTGTTTAGCCGCACCCAGCGGGTTGCATAGCAAAATAGGTGCGCAAGGCGAATTGCCACCGCCCAGCAATTCTAAGGCACGACAATGGCGCGCGCCGAGCAGCCGTTGCCACTGCTAGCCCATCCGTGGCCGCCGGCGCAGAGCAAGCCACAGTAACCGCTATTGCCGTAGTAGCCAGCGAAGACAGGGGCGCGGACGCTACCTAGCGGATAGTTGTAGTCCTTACCATACGCATCAGTGCCGCTGCTACTCATACCGGTAGAGAGCGGTATTAAAAAGTTATCGCAGTTATACGCATTACCACTGCTATTAAATGTAAATAGTGGATTTGTGCCATTACCACACATAACAGCAGAGCTAGTTCTGCGATTTTCTAGATTTAACCCTACAAAAAAGGCGGTATTGTTATAGTTGTCTTTATTTAGGCTTTTTAGTGTATCTATGCCTTTTAGGATATATGTTTGCGTGCTGTCAGCTATATATCCACCATCTACTTCCAACATATTGCCACCCATATCAGCAATTCCGCATTTTTGACCATTAAAGGTAGTTTTTGCTAGGTTATTTGCTGAGCCAGTCTTGCCTACGCCATAGCTAGAGTATTGATATGTGCCAGATCCTGCTCTTGTATATTTTAGGCTTGTATCATCAGCGTCGCCCCAGTTTGTATTATTGCCTTTTGGATAGTATGGGGCGATGTCTAAATACGCACAGATACTACTAGGCACCTTAGAGCGTGAGCCAAAACGTAGTATTGCTTTTTGCTTATGAGCCTCTGCTACCATATAATACACAAAGCGCAGTGCTGCGTAGTGTAAGCAGTAGTTAGACCCAAGCATTCTAATAGCTGTAAAAAAGCCGGTATTTTTTGCTTCTACGCCACTAAATTGTTGAATTCCATTATATGATGCATCGCTAGATACAGGATCGCCGTTTTTTACAAATGCTGGTTTATTATCACTGCCTTTACTCATTATATATTTGCTTACAAACACGCAAGGCACATACTCTCCATTGCTTTTTTTAAAGGCATAAAACGGCGCATAACCATCTTTTGCTATATAGCTTACCTCTACTTTTGGCACTCCCATAAGCTCGTCTATTCTAGTATTAGTATCAGCTTTGTAATACATCATCGGTATACACACAAAGACATTATTTCTACTATCTACAAAGTTGCCAAAGTTCTCATGCGTTCTCTCACTTGCCCCATCCATTGCAGTAAGACCCAAAGACGCAGCAATAGTAGGCATATACGCCACACCAGCACCAAAGCCACCTATCTCGCCATACACAGCCGCAGGATCAGTGCTAGGCACCTCTATAGCCTCTGGTGCTTTATTTAGCAAAGTCCATGTGATAGTTACGCCCACTACATTTACAGCTAGGTAATACTCACTTGTAGTGCTATTTTTGTATATTGTGCCGATTTTTACATTCTCAAAGCCAGGGTTTGTAGTGCTAGAAGCAGGGGTAGTAGCACCTTCTAGTAAGCTGCCATCTCCTACTTGCTCGTTTGCTTGCTCTTTTCCTGCTATGATCTTTTTCCATGTTGGAGTGCCGTCTATTGTAGTATAGACCCACACAGCACCGCTAGTGTTGTCTTTATAAGTCTGTCCCGCACTAGCCCCACTTGCGCTAGGATTATTTTGTGGTGCGCCATCACCGCTTAGATCAGGCGCATCTACACTTACTACCTCTTGCCAGCCGCTATCTTGCTTAATATACAGCTTGCTTGCGGTGGTATCAAAGTATGTTGAGCCAGTAGCAGCGTTTTGCGCTATAGGGTTGCTATCAGGCGCACCTTCGCCACTTAGATTTGCTTGTGTTTTTAAGTTATCATTTTTTAGAGCTTCTTTGATTAGCTCTTTTACTTGCTCTTCATTTAAACCGCCAGTTCCGCCGCCTGTGTTTATCGCTGCGATTAGCTCAGTTACTTTTTGGCTAGAATACACCTCACTTAGACTAGCTGCTGTGTCGTTGATTTGGACACTTGGATTTTTTGCTATTTCAGCTGCGATTAGTGCTGTTAGCCTTACTTCATCTATGCCACCACCTGCTAGCTGTGCTGCTGCGATTAGCTCATTTACTCTTTCTTCGCTTACGCCAGAGGTGGTTAGTTCGTTTATTAGCTCACGCACTCTTGCTTCATCCACTTTGTCGCTTGCTACGGCATTTATTAGCTCTCTTATTTTTTCTTCGCTCACACCTTGTAAAGCTGCTTTTGCTATCTCTTGATCTATTTTTTTGCTTGAGTAAGTAGCATTATCACGGCTCGCGCTATCGTCTATTTCTACATTTAGGGCTAGTAGCTCTTTGATTTTAGCACTTGAGTAGGTCTTGCTAGCATCGCCATCACTCTCATCATCCAAGAGATCAGCAGGGTTTAGCACAGCTCTTATTTGCCTTTCAATTTGCTCCATGATCTCAGTGATTGTTTTACCATCCAAGCGATTAGCATTATTTACACTCACATCACCAGCTATCAAAGCTTCTTTTAGCTCATTTAGCTTTTCGGTTACCTCTGCTGGCGTCATTCCAGCACTAGCGATCTCTTCAACCTCACCCATTTTATCCTTGGCTTCTAAAACAGCCCTAGTTAAGCTCTCTAATTGAGGCTTAACCTGCGTGGTTAAGTAAGTGTAAACTTCATTTATTTGTATTGCCATATTTCCCTCCTTTGGCTAGTTAAAGTTTATTGTCAGTTTTTTTTCACTATCTTCGTAGCTAAACTCAGGTTTGAGTTTTATATTGCAGATAGTAGTGTCATTGATCACATCTTTATGTATCATGCTAACTTCTTTATTCACAGCATCATAAACCACAGCAGAACTCTCAAACTCCATTGAGTTTGCAAACAAATCTACGATGTGCTTATGCGCTAGTTTTGTAAAAAAATTATAAAAATGATAGTTTTTAGTATTCGCCATTTACTCTCCTTCTGCCCAGTTTGTTAGATCAGTTTGTGCTCTTTGCCAGCTATCTGGGGGCTTTGATTTTTGCGAGTAATTGCCCCATTTTGAGCCATAGGGCGTAGTATCATTTCTGCTATGCCTACTAACATGCTCGTCTATACGACAGCTAGCATCGCCACCTACTTTAAAAAGTATCTCATTTAGCAGTTTATCGTAGCTATTAAGTGCCACATTTACACCGATTTGAAAATCTTTCATAGCCTCTAGCAAGTGCCTAATTTCAACTCTTTCTTTATTTGAGTTATCTATCACCTCGCTTAATCTATCAATACTAGCTATGAACTTAGATTGAACCATATTTACATCAGTCCTATGCTCGTTTCTTAGCTCTTTTAGGTTTTGTTCGTGGACTTTTTCTTTATAAAACATATACCACACAGCAGCCACACTTACTATTGCCAAAAGCCCTTGTATAGTTAGAACATTTGCGCTATTTATTATGCCATTAGCAGTTTCTACCATTATCTCATCTCCACACAAGCAGATAGCGCATTTTCTAGCTCTTTTGTGTATAGATATAGCTCCCACACCATAGCCGCTGCTTCACTCTCAGTGCTTGCTGTGTTATTAAAATCTC
>SAMEA3663013__coassemble_476_pt1 | contig 36185 bp, 37 predicted proteins | sample SAMEA3663013__metabat2_high_PE_026 | metagenome-assembled genome bin SAMEA3663013 (sample SAMEA3663013) | pig gut metagenome | biome: pig gut; feature: pig-associated habitat; material: faeces | place: France | collected 2012 | reverse complement strand
GCTAATTTAGCATAAATAAATATTTTATATTTTATAAAATATTTAAAACATTTTTGAAAGTTTTTAATATTAAATAAAAACTAAAATCAATGAAAGGAATAAAAAATGCGTGGCACAAAATTTGAATTAGATGAGCAAAAAGCAAGCAAATTAAGCGGTATGAGCGTGGATGAAGTGTGGAATTTCATAAATCAAAAAGCCAAAGAAGCAGATTTAATCGTGGTAAAAAATGGCGAATATCACGCCAAAGGCACAGAACACGATTTGGGCGATATTGGCGTGTTTATGGTTTTAGAAATGGTTGAAATTCCGTGGTTTACAAAAAGCGTAAAGTCTTGGATTGAATTTGGCGATGATATGGAAGAGGACTTTATAGAAATTTCAAAAGAATTAAATGAGGGCGTTTGGGAATGAGTGATAAATCTTATAAAATTTTAGCCTTTGATTTTGATACTAAGGTATTAGATGAAATTTACTATAAGGGAAATTACAGAAATTCATACAATGAGTTTAGGCAATTTTTAAAAGAGAATAAATTTGACAAACATCCTGAGGGTTCATTTTATATATCATCTACAAAAATAAGTGCTAATACAGTAAAGTATATTATTAAAAAAGCACGAAAGACTTTTGATTGGTTTAAATACGGCGTAAAGGATATGCGCATTGCTAATTTAGAATCACCAGAATTTAGCAATCTAACACATATCGCACAAAACGGCAAAAATGAAAAAGAATACGATGAATTAGTAAGAAAAACGCAAGAAGCTCGCAGGCAAAAGCAATTAGAAGCATTAAAAAATTTTAAAATAGACAATAAGCAAATAATTCAAAGCAAAGACAAAGAACGCTAATTTAGCATAAATAAATATTTTATATTTTATAAAATATTTAAAACATTTTTTAAAGTATTAAACATTATTTAAGATAATTCTTGCTAAAATTAAAAGAAATAAAGGAGTTGAAAATGATTAAACTGATTTCTATATGTGCTTGTATAGGTGGCTTAATTTTAGCTACACATCTTTTATTCCAAGCGAGCTTAATCGCTTTTAAGTCTATATTAAAGAAAGCATAAGATAGCACAATTATATTACACAAAGGAGCTAAAATGAGCGGAATTTTGATTAGACAAATAGATGATACTCAAAGCATAAATTTTGATGAAATAGTGGCATTTGCTAAAAGACTTTTTGAGAATAGAATATCTATTGAAAAAATAGATGATTATTCGCCAAACGATGAAACAATACAGGCTATAAAAGAATGTGACACTGGTAAAGGCTCTACTCGCTATGATAGCTATGATGATTTTTTAAAAGAGCTAAATACCTAGAGGAGACCTTAAGTGCTAGAATTGTATATTGAAAATTCTTACAAGAAAGACCTTAAGAGAGTTGTCAAACAAGGTATAAAAGCTAATATTGGAGCAGATATTATTTATAGACTTCAGTGTCAATTACCATTGGATGAAAGACAACGGAATCACGCATTATCTGGTGACTACTCTGGATATTATGAATGCAAAATTATGCCCGACTTGCTTTTGGTATACAAAATAGTGGGTAATGAATTGCATTTAGTAAGAATTGGTTCACATACTGAATTATTTAAAAAATACTAGGAGAAATAATGGAAAAGCAAGATTTTAATGCTATTTTTAGTCAAGCAAGTAAAAGCGGTGTAACATCTCAAAAAACATTTGAGAAAGCAAGCAATGCCAAAAAAGTAGGCAGAAAAGCAAAAAACGAGAGCGAGAAATCATCAGCAAGAGTGCTTTTGTATTTTACGCCTGCTGAGTTTGGAATTTTAGAGCAAATCGGTGCTGAAAAATTTATGGGAATGTCAGCGCAAGCGGTAGCTAAACAGCTAGTTTTAAGCTATATAAAAAGTTACAATAAAGCAGATTAAAATTTGTAATTTTTGGCTAAATTGTAGTTAAAATAAACGAGCGTTAATTTTATCAAATTAAAACAAAAAGTTAGCTTAATTTTTATTTTTTTGTCAATTTTCTATCTCTACAAAACCAAGCTAAGCTGGCATAAGTTTTTTTGGACTTTTTGTAGAATTTTTCATAAATCGCTCTTATTGTTAAGCCCTGAGATAAAAGCTCCTTGATTTTCTGCTTATCTTTATCAAAGCTAGATAATCGAAGCCCTTTTGGGCGACCTAGAATTTTACCAGCAGCACGAGCTTTTTCTAGCCCTGATTTTGTTCGCAGGCTAATAAACTCACGCTCACTCTCGGCAAAATACGAATATATTGCCACTAAAAGTTTTGATATAGCACCTCCTTCATTGAAATTTGAAAGCTCTCTTTGGCGTAAAAAAAGAAGCTTTACACCCTTTTTGTTTAGCTCATTTATAAGCTCGATTACTTCAAACATACTACGGCCGAGCCTAGATAGTTCGCAGGTAATTAGCAAATCATCTTTTTTTAGTTTTCTAAGCTCTGGAATTTTTCTCTTTTTTTCAGTCTTTCTAGTAGAAATTTCAACTTCTAGTATTTTGTCAAGTTTAATATTTTTTTCTGCGCAATATTGCTCTATTTCTAGCCTCTGAGAAGCTTTGTCTTGTTTATCAGTAGATACACGGATATAGGCTATATTCATTAACGCTCTTTATCGGTGCTTTTAGATAGGATTATTCGCTTTTTATCCGCTTTTAATTGTTCTATTGCTTTTAGTTGCAATTCTCTACGCTGAGCTTCAATAATTTTATTAGCGTCAACTTTTTCAACAGTATTAACCAAAAATGCTTTTTCCTTTTTAGTCAATCTATTTAAATCCCCATCTTCAAAATATGTCAAATTTTTCAGTAGATTAATGCTAGGAAAATCTCTGCCAAAAAAATTAGGAAATTTTATTATAGCTTCACTTAAGCGTTCAACTTCATTTCCTTGCTTTAAAATTGTATAAATATCAATATAGTCTTTATATTCGCTTCTATCGCAAGTTGCTTTTAGTTTTGTGATTAATAAAGAATTTAAATCAGCAAGTTTTAATATTCCGTCATCCGTATCTATTGTTTTAGAAAGATTTACAAAATCCATATTTCCAAAAAAGGACATTTTTACTCTATTCTTTGTTATATAGCTCAGTGTATTATCATTACTTCCATCATCTATTCTTATATCAAATTGAATTCCTTTAAGGTTTATCAATGTTTCTTTTAAGTTTTTAATATCATTTGGAGTAAAAAAATCAAAATCTACAGATTTTCTGTGTCCTAGCTGTAAAGCTATGGCAGTTCCACCAAAAAGCGTAAAATTCAATTCTGTAACTTGCTTTAAATTATCATAAATTTCTTGTTGTTCTTGTGGTAATATTTCTTTAAATAGCTTCATTGTCTATACATTTCCTTTTTTTTAATTTTGGTATTATTGTATCTGAGCCATAAAGTCTATAATGCCAAAAATGCCAATTTCTAGCATCAAACCAGCCAGGCTGCGCTTGTTTTAGAGCCTCTTTTAAAAGCTCTTTATCAAGGCTTATTACCTTAATAAAATCTTCTACATTATTTGCTAAACACATAGCAGAGGCAACAAGGCGCAAGGCGTTGTGATTGATAGCATAATCGCTATCTTGCCACCAAATATATTTAGATAAGTCTTTTAGTGTTTCTTTATCCTTATTGCTAACACTAATAATCATTTAAGTCCTTTTTTTAAAATTTCATACAAAGTTGGTATGATGCAAGCAAATTCATTAACGCTCTCTATCTGTGCTTTTATCTTGGGTTTTTGATTTTTTTGGGTTGTGTCTTTGCAATGCTTCTAATTGCTTTTGTCTGCGAGATTCTTGCGTTTTTCTTACTAATTCATCGTATTTTTCTTTGTTTTGATCTCTTTGCGCAAATTTTGATAAATCATCTACTTTTGGATTTAGCGAGTTACTTTTTCTTATTCTTTTAACTGCAAATGTAAACCAATCTATTTCCTCTCTTGCTAATTTTACAACTTGTCTAGCTTTAAAATCGCTTATGGGTGTATTCGATATATAGCAAGAACCTTGGTCGTGCTCTGAAAAATTATGTTTTTTTAAAAAATTACCTAGCTCGCTATAAGCATTCGTATAAACGCCTCTATAATAAATATCTTTCAACATATTTGTATCTAAATCAAAATTTAAAATTTTATAATATTTTACATTATCCACATTAGCTCCAAACACCTACATTTTCAATCTTTGCGCAATATTTAATATCTTCTATTGAGCCATCATCATAAAACTCTATCCAGCTTTTTGTGCTTTTTGTAAACCAAGACATTTCAAGCAAATTATCAAACACAAATATAGCCATATCGGATTCATCATCATTTTGACCTTTTGTATGATATTCTCCGTTTTTAATTTTAATTAAGTTATTTTGTCTAGCGATTTCATTGATGAATTCCCACATCTGCTCCACGCTCATACCGCTTAATTTGCTTGCTTTTTGCTCATCTAGCTCAAATCTTGTTCCACGCATTTTTATCCTTTTATATTTTGTTTTTTTTATTAGTCGTGTTAAAAAAAGGTCAAAATTTTAACATATTATTAAAATGTGTTAAAAAAAATACACTTTTCAGTTTCATTTTATATTAAGTCCTTTTTTTAAAATTTCATACAAAGAAAGATTAACAAAATAACTATATTTACCTAATTTTACGCATTTAAAAATGCCTAAATCTTGGGCAATTTTTAAATATTTTGCTGCGGTTTGTCTGGTAATTTTAAGGCTATTCTCAACACTTCCTATTTTGGTATATGGATATGAAAAAAGTAACTCTATAAAATCTTTGCTATAAATTTTGGGCTCTTTTTCTTGTAAAAGATTTCCAAATTTTTGCATAGCTTGGTCAATTGATTTTATCATATCCACTGATGCGGCAGCAGTTTGTTCTATGCCTTTTAGAATATATTCTATCCACTCATTCCAAGTTGATTTTTCGCTTACAGATCGCAAAAGCCTATAATACTCGGCTTTATTTTTAATGATATACGCACTTAGATATAAGATAGGCAAATCTAAAAGTTCTTTATAAACCAAATACAAAACATTTATTATGCGACCAGTTCTACCGTTGCCATCGTAAAATGGATGAATGGTTTCAAACTGATAGTGAATTATTGCCAATTTTATAAGCGGATCTATGTCATCTGAATCATCGTTTATATATCTCTCCAAATTTGTCATTAAACGAATTATGTCTCTATTATTTTGCGGAGGGATATGTTTTATTTCTCCAGTTGATGGATTTTTTAGCATAGTGCCACTTTGAGTGCGAAAGCCAGCGCAATTTCTTTCTAATAGTTTTTGTATTTCCAAAATATGCTTATTAAGCAAAAGATTGTCTTTTTTTATAAGTGAATATCCTTTTTTGAGTGCTACTTCGTATCTTAAAACTTCTTTTGCGCTTTGTGTGATTTTACTTTCATCTATCTGTGCTGAAAATAACTCATCGTGAGTAGTAATGATGTTTTCTATTTCGCTTGAATCTTTGGCTTCTTGTAATACAAGTGAATTTATTAAAATATCTTGATTTGGAATAGTTTTAATAAAACCATTTAGTTCACCAAGCTTACGAGAAGCTAAATTTAACGCCTTATAAATTTTTGGTGTTAATTCTAGCTCTACAGGCAGTTCTTTTGGTATAAATTCTTTCATTTTTACATCATCTTTTTTGTAATAGAAATCTTATTTATTTAGATAAAAATAATTTTATCTAAATATTGAAATATCTGCTATTCTAACTAGTTTTCCCTTAGAAAAGTATTAACGCTCGTTTAAATTCAAACTAAGGAGAAACGAAAAATGAAAAAGAAAAACCTTTCTTTTTTGGTGTATCTAACACCTTTTATTCTTGCGAATATGGCGTTAGCTGCTGGCGGTGGTGGTATTGATAAGGTTAATGACTTTATGCAAAACCTCTCAACTGCATTATACGGTATTGGTGCTGTTGTGCTAACTATAGCATTTATGTGGGCAGGCTTTAAAGTTATGTTTCAAGGTCAAACGCTTAGAGAAGTTGCACCAGTATTTATTGGTGGTGTAATTGTTGGTTCAGCATCTGCAATAGCAGCTTATATAATCTCTTAAAAGAGAACAAGTAGGCTATTATGAAAGCGCAACCTTTGTTTAAAGGTTTGACACGCCCAGCGATGATATTTGGAGTTCCTATTGCTCCATTTATTATCGCAATGGGTAGCGTCTTACTGATTTGTTTTTATACTCAATACATCTTTTTAAGCATTCTTTGCCTGCCACTATATTTCGTGCTTAAAGAAATGACTAAAAAAGATAGTTTTATTTTTAGATTGGTATTTTTAAAAATGAGATTTTTCACTAACCCTTTTTCAAAAAAATTCCATAAGGGGCAAGCATATTCTGCGCAGTCTTATGGTAGTTTTTCAAAAAATACATTGAATAATGTAGAATATCCTAAATTATCTGTTGCCAACTTAAACGCTGAACCAAATTTTGAAAAACTTATCCCATTTAGCACAACAATAGCTGATGGTGTAGTGCTTACTAAAGAACATTTGCTTGTTTCTACTTTTGAGCTAGATGGAATAAGTTTTGAGTGTGAAAGTGATGATGAGCTGGATGCTAAAAATGATTTGCTTAATATGTTTTGTAAAGCTTTTGCAAATGAGCCAGTAAGTTTTTACTTTCATAATGCAAGACACAAAGTAGCCCAAAAGCTTCACGGCAATTTTGACAATGAATATTTAAAAGAAATTGATGAAAAGTATTATGATGGTTTTAATGGTGTAACATTATTTAAAAATAGTCTTTTCATAACTATGATTTATGCTCCGATTGGAAGATTAGAGAAAAAAGTTTTTAGCAAAAATTCTATTGCGAAAAAAGAGCAACTTTTTAAAAAGTTTCTTAAAAAACATAATGAATATTTATTAAGGCTTGAAAGCAATTTAAGTGCTTTTAATCCTAGACTTTTAGGCAATTATGAAAAAGATGGAAATCTTTATAGCAAACAGCTAGAATTCTATAATTTTATATTGGGCGGCAAGTTTTTGCCAGTAAGAATTCTGCCAGCACAAATTTCGCAATATCTTACAGGAGGTGTTAATCACATCTATTTTTCACAAGATACTGGTCAGATTAGCTATAACAATGATGAGGAAAACAAATTTTTCCGTATCATTGAAATAAAAGATTATACTAATGCTACTTACGCAGGAATTCTAGATGCTCTAATGTATATGAATTGCGAATATACATTAACACAAAGCTATGAGCCTTTTCCACTAATAGAAGCAAAAGCAGCTCTTAACAAACAAAGAAAGCAGTTAATCGCTAGCGAAGATGACGCTGTTTCTCAAGTAGAGGAGCTAGATTTTGCGCTTGATAGTTTGGCTAGTGGTGATATTGGTTTTGGAAAATATCATTTTAGCTTAACTATCTTTGGGGATACATTTGAACAATGCAGAAAAAATACAAATGAGGCTATAACTTATTTAAATGAAATTGGTTTGATGGTAGCTACTGCTTCTATAGCTTTACCAGCTGCTTATTTTTCTAGTATTCCTTGCAACTTTACAATTAGACCAAGAATAAACCTAGTTTCAAGTTACAATTTTAGCTCACTTATTGGATTACATAATTTCTATGCTGGCAAAGCTAATAATAATTGCTGGGGTGAAGCAGTTTGTATTTTAAAAACTCCAAATAAATCAGCTTATGCACTTAATTTTCATCAATCAAATAGAAATAAGAACGATTTTGGTGAGCTATTTTTGGCTAATACTTTGATTTTAGGTCAAAGTGGCGGTGGTAAAACTGTTTTTATGAACTTCACTTTTGACCAAATGCAAAAATATGCTGATCCTGCTACTTTTCCAGAAGGAACACCTGATGATAAGAAAAAAATGATTTCATTTTATCTTGACAAAGATTTTGGTGCTAAAGGAAATATTTTAGCGGCTGGTGGTAGATATATTGAGATTAAAAATGGTGTGCCTACTAATTTTAATCCATTTTGGGTAGAAAATACGCCTGAAAATTTGCGTCAGCTAAAAGCCTTGATGGCTATGCTAGTTACTAGAAAAGATGAGAAACTAAACGCCAAAGAAGAGAAGCAATTAGGTGAAGCAGTAGAGTTTATTATGCGTGAGTTTGAAATGCACGAACGCAAATTTCCTATTTCGCTTATGCTTGAAAACTTAACAGAGGATGTTAATGATACAAATTCTTTAAAAGCAAGATTAAGCGCATTTAAAAAAGGAAAACAATTTGGCTGGGTGTTTGACAATGAAATTGATTGCCTAGACTTCCCTGATGATATTCGTATTTATGGTATAGATGGAACTGAATTCCTAGATGATAAGGATGTTAATGGAATTCTTAGCTATTACATTTTATGGCGTGTAATGAATTGCGCTGATGGACGCAGATTTGTTTGCGATATTGATGAGGCGTGGAAGTGGCTTGAAAATGAAGTAGTTGCAGAAGAAGTCAAAAACAAGTTTAAAACAATTCGTAAGCAAAATGGTTTTCTAAGGCTTGCTACACAAAGTGTAGAAGACTTTTTGCGCTTGCCTATAGCAAAAACTTTAATTGAGCAAAGTTCTACAAAAATCTTTTTACCAAATCCATTGGCAAAAGAAGATGATTATGTAAAGGGTTTAAATCTTAGCAAAGAGGAATATGAAATCATCAAGGCGTTTATTCCTACAAATAGACAATTTTTAGTAAAACGACAAGATGAGAAAGTAATAGCAACACTAGATTTATCATCGGTTGGCAAAGAAAATTTGATGATACTTAGCACTGGTGCTAGCTATATTGATACGATAGATAAGATTTTTTCACAAGAAGATAAAACTCTACACGAAAAAATTAAGGAGCTTAAAGATGTGTATAAAAATGCTTAAATCAAAAGTGGTTCTTGTTAGTTTAGCAAGTAGTTTAGTTTTTACTAATGTAAATGCTATGACTGTAGCTGATCCTGGCACACACTCTCTTGTGGCCAGCTTAATGTCTACAAATGCTGGTCACTTTGCACAGGTTATTGCTCAGCAAGCAAAAGAAGTTGCTCAATGGGCTGATCAAAAAACAAAATGGGCTCAAGATTTAGCACATTATGCAAAAGAAATACAAGCGTATAAAGATCAGCTTATAGCAACAACTGGTGTAAAAGATTTGGTTTCTAGTTTTAATGAGCTAAAAGGTGCTTATGACAAAATGGAAGAGCTCTACAAGTGGGGTGAAGAGATTGTAAATGATCCAGCTAGTTTTGCGAAAGATTTGTTTAAAGACACTTGGAACGACTACAATAAATTTGATGGTTGTTCTAAAATGAGCGGTGAAGCTCAAGTTTCTTGCTATGCTAACTTTGCTAAGGATGTAACTACAGCTGGGTTAAACAAAAAAGCATTAGAAAACTATAAAGAGGTTTCTAAAAGCTCTGATAAGCTTGGAGATAAAATTAAAGAAGCAGAGGACATTAAAGCTAGCACCGATGTAGGTAATTTAATCGCAAAACAGCAATTAGACTTAGCTATACACGAAGCTAGAAAACAAGCAATGCTACAAGAAGCGGAGGCTAAGGCAAAGCTTGAGATAAAAAAGGAAAGAGATGCAATGTTTAAGGCACAAGAAGAAAATAGAGACACAACAAAATATTTTACTTCAAAATAGGAATTTTATATGGCAACAACAATTTTTAGCGAGATTCAAAGTGGAGTAGATGAAATTTTAAAAATTTTTACTGACGCTACTTTGAATGAAAAATTTACTTGGATACAAGGCTCATTAGCTGCTATTTTGACTGTTGTTATTATGTATAAAGGGTTTCAAACTCTAGCTGGTAGAACGCAATCACCTATAAAAGAGCTTGTATGGGATATATCTAAAAAACTTTTAATAATGATGTTTGTGCTAAATATCAATGGATGGTTTACTCAATCAAAAGAACTGTGCGATGCTTTTTATAATTGGGCTAGCGGTGGAGAAAATTTTTATGGTAAATTGGATGCTATTACAGAAAAATATATTCAGGCTATGAATAGTTTTTATAGAGCAGTAGATTTACCTATTTTTGGAGATGCTGTTGTTGTAGGTCCTTTATGGTGTATGATATGTTTAACTATTGGGTTTATTTTTATAACTTTAGCATTTGCTTTTACACTTATCACGGCTCAATTAACAAACACTTTGCTTATATTCGTTTTACCTATTGCTCTTTTTGCTCTTATGTGGGAGAGAACAAAACAAATGTTTGGACAATGGCTTAATATGTTTATATCTAATCTTATTGTTTTGATTTTATATTCGTCACTAGCAAATTTGGTTATTAGAGTATTTGAGACAACTTTTACTCTTGGTGTAACTGGGATTGATAAGACTTTTCCATTTTTTTCAAAAGGAATAAGCATCTTATTGACTTCAATTATGCTTGTTGTAGCTATAAAAATGGTTGTTCAGATAGCACAAGGTTTAGCTAGCGTTAGCTTAGATAGCGGTGCTGGTGCAGCCGCAGCTGGTGTTATGGGTAGCACAGGTGCAGCTGTTGGTATGGCTGGCAAAGCAGGCAAAGCTGTTGGCGGTATGGCAGGTCGTTCAGTTATGGGTGGAGTAGCTGGAGCGGTTGATGCTGGCGGTGGTATTGGCTCTAGGTTAAAAGGTCTTGCGGCTGGAGCAAGCGGAGTTAATGCTGCAAAGAGATTTTTACAAACTGGTAGTTTTGAAAAAAGAACTGGGTTTGGTGCTAAGACCGATAAATGATTTTATAGTTCAGGGCTACAAATAGTTTCAATTTATAGGAGGTAAAACAATGAAACAATTTCTAACATTATCACTTTTATGCGCTTTATTTGGCGGTTGTGCTGGATTAAAGCCTAAAAGTGATGATATGCCAAGACAAAGGGTTAATTATGACTATTTATTTGCTAAAGAAATGAAGCCAGTAAATAGTGATGACGAAAAAGCTAAATTATTAGAAAGAATGGAGAGTAAAAAATGAGTATTAGCGATGTTGTGGATATAAGAAAGCTAATTGATACTGAGCCTTTGGAATATTTGAGAGCTTTGAGAGAAAATCAAGCAAACTATAAAGAAATTGTGCTAGAGGAAATAAAAAAAAGAGAAGATTATAAAAACGCTTTAATTAAAGAGTTCTTAAATAATCTTGGTGAGTTGGCTCTGTATAAGCAAGAGCTTTCTAATATTGAAATGAATGAAAGCAAAGGAGAGAATTAAATGGCAATCAATAGTAAAAATTTTGATAGGCAAGCATTGGATTTTGAAACAAGTCTTAGCTATATGGCTAAAAAAAGCACTCAAAGGGCTTGGATAGTAGCTTTTTTTTCAGTTATTGTAGCATTAGCAAGCGTTCTTGCAGTTTCTTTTCTAACTCCATTAAAGACTGTTGAGCCTTATGTTATTAGAGTAGATAATGTAACTGGAATGGTTGATATTTTAACTACGCTAAATGAAGAAAAAATCACTAGTAATGAAGCTCTTGATAAGCATTTTATTACTCAGTATGTAAAGGCAAGAGAAGGTTATTACTATGATATGCTAAACAAAGATTATGTTTTAGTTCAACTTCTTTCTAGCCCTGAGGTTGCAAGTGATTATCGCTTAATTTACGAAGGAGAAAATGCTAGAGATGCGGAGCTAAAAAATAATTATCAAATAGATCCCCAAATTCTAAGTATTGTTTTGAATAATTCAAATGGAGTTAAGATTGCTACTACGAGATTAAAGCTAAAAATATTTAATAAATCTACTCAGGGTATAGTGGAAAAGATGATCGTTGTAACTCTAAGTTATGATTACTTTTTAGAGGCTATAAGAGAGCAAGACAGACTAGATAATCCGCTGGGCTTTAAAGTTCTTAATTACAGAGTTGATGAGGAGATTGTAAGATGATAAAGCTTTTATGTCTTCTTTTTATAACAGCACTCGAGATTTTTGCGCTAGAAATTCCTAAAGGAAGCAGCCTAGATAGACGCATCACTTCAGCACCATATGATGTAAATAATGTAATAAGACTAAACGCTAAGGTTGGTTTTGTTTCAGTTGTGGAGTTTGCCAAAGAAGAAAATATTGTAAATATGGCAACTGGCTTTAGCGAAGGCTGGGATTTAACAGCAAAAGGTAATTTGCTTTTTGTTACTCCAAAATCACTTGTAACAAAAGTTACTGAAATAGAGACAAATGAAAAAGGTGAAACTAGGGAAGTAGAAAAAGATAGAACAATTACTCCAAATCAGTTTGAATGGAAAACAAATTTGGTGGTTAGCACAAATCTATCTATGTATGTTTTTGAGCTAAATTTAAATGGCGATAGCAATGTTTTTAAAATTAGCTTTATTTATCCTGATAGAGAAGTTGCTAAGCTAAATAAACTAGTCAAGCAAATGGAGCAAAAAAGCGAAGAAGCAATAGTTGATGCTGCTCTTAATAGAGTTTCGGTGCCTAGAAACTGGGATTTTTATATGTCAGTAATGTCAAATAGCGATAGTATTACTCCAAATTATGCGTATGATGATGGCGTTTTTACATATCTTGGCTTTGATAATACAAAAACTTTCCCTAGTGTCTTTGGATATGATGATAAGCAAGAACATATTTTAAACACTCATATAAAAAAAGATGGCAACTATGATGTGCTTGTTATTCAAAAAATAATGCCACAAATCGTTTTGAGAAGTGGCTCAAAAGTAGTGGGTATTGTCAACAAAGGTTATGCTAAAAATCCAGTTGAAAAGACACAAGAAACATCAAATGATGAAATGGTTGAGCGTATTTTACAAAACGCAAAATAATTTTAAGGGAATTCAAGCTTTTAGCTTGAATTCTGTTTGCTAAGGAGAATTAAATGTCTTTTGAAACTGAAAAAGAAATAAATGTGGCTTTAAGTGTGTTAAGTAAGAATATTAGCAAAATGCTTTTGCTATTGCGTGATCTTGAAGTAAAGATAAATGATACTAGAAATGATGTAAAAAACATTCTAGAAAGAATTGAGGAAATAGAAAATGGAAAATAATAACAATATGAATGAACAGCGTAATCAGTTGGCTGGAGAGCAGACTGAGAATTTAAAAAATCCATTTTGGGCATATGCGTTAATAGGTTTTAGCGTGGTTGCTATTATAATAATTTTGGGTGGAATTTTCATTTGGAAAAATTTTAGCACTGATGAAGCAAAAGAAAAAAATAAAACTAGCTATGAAAACAAGGAAAAGCGTAACTTTGTTTCAGCTATTATCGAAGATAAAAAATTTGAGCAAAATACCACAGCAGAGCCACCAAAATCTATGATTGTTGAAGCAAATAAAACAACTAAGAAAAAGGTCACTCCTCCGATAATTACCAAAACTGGCTTAGTCGTGGGCGATGCAGCTAATACTGGAGTAGGAGTTGATGATAGCGAAAGCAGTAGAAAATTTAGAAGATCACAAATGCTATTTAATTTTGGTCAAGCTGAGGATGATAGTGGAAATGTAACACCAAAAATGAGTGGCGAAGGTAATGGTAATGGCGAGATTTATAGCCCTACTGCTGCTTATTTTTCTAATTTTGATCAAAACTTATTGCTTTCAAAGGGCACTTATATAGGTTGTTCTTTAAAAACTAGATTAGTAAGTGATATAAAAGGTGGTATAGCTTGCGTGGTTAGCAATGATGTGTATTCAAACAATGGAAGAACTCTACTTATTGAAAAAGGTTCTTTAATAACTGGAACTTATAGCGGAGCTTCTATAGAGGAAGGTATGGAGCGTATTTATGTGATTTGGCAAGAAATACGCACTCCAAATAATATTATTATACCAGTATTTAGTGGAGCTAGTGATGAACTTGGTGGAGCAGGCATCGTTGGTTGGGTTGATAATCACTATTTTAAACGCTTTGGCTCAGCTATTTTAGTTTCAGTGATTGATGATTTTATGTCAGCTGTTTCTACTCGTTTGAGTGAGAGAAAAAATAATGGCAATGGCACAAATACGACTAATTACTTTAATCCGCAAGCCACACAACAGCAGGTTAATGATTTAGCAAGTAAAACGCTTGATAAGATGATTAACATTAAACCCACTCTTTATAAAAACCACGGAGATATAGTAGGAGTTTATGTTAATAGGGATATTGATTTTAGAAATGTTTACGAGCTTAAAAGGAAAAAATAATGAGTGTTTCATTAGAAAAATATGCTAGAAAATATTTCGGTATTTATTTAGATGATGATAATATAACCGAGATTTGCTACAACGGAGATGATAAGCTTTGGACACAAAATACTAAGGGTATTTGGGAATGCCACGAAACAGAACTTGATTTTGATGGCGCAAACGCTTTTGCGCAAGCAAGCGGTGCCTTTAAAGAAGATCAAATCAATCAGGCTAGACCTATTATGAGCTGTATTTTAGTAACTGGAGAGCGTGTGCAGATTGTAATGCCACCAGCTGCTAAAAGAGATCATATCAGCATTACAATCCGTAAGCCTAGCAAGGTGCGTTATACTATCGATGATTATAAAAAAAGTGGTATTTTTGATAGCATAAAAGCACAAGATAGCAACAAAAATAAAACACCAAATGATGTAGAGCTTTATAGCTTATATGAAAATAGAAATTGGGCAGAATTCGTTTCCAAAGCTGTTGCGTATGGTAAGAATTTAGTAATTTGTGGAGAGACTGGTTCAGGTAAAACAACTTTTATGAAGTCTCTTATAGATTTTATACCAACAACTGATAGATTAATTACTATTGAAGATGTCGAAGAAATTAAATTCTATGAGCATAAAAATTTCGTTCAGTTATTTTATCCAAGTGAAGCAAAAAGTGGAGATTTTCTAAATAGCGCAACGCTTTTGAAATCTTGCTTGCGTATGAAGCCTGATAGAATTTTGTTAGCTGAGCTTCGTGGGGCTGAAACTTACGATTTTGTAAATGTTTTAACCAGTGGACACGGAGGAAGTATTACTTCTTGCCACGCTGGAAGTTCTGCTGATTGCTTTAAGCGTCTTGGTATGATGATTTTACAAAATCCACAAGGTCAGCATATACCATATGAGATTATTCAAAAAATGCTTTTCGATGTTATTGATGTAATTGTTCATTTATATGCACACGCTGGTAAAAGACATATTAGCGAAATATACTTTAAAGATTTGGTGAAATAATAATGAATGCTGGACAAAAAGTATTTATAGGCATTGGGTTTGTAGTTTTAGCTATATTCTCATATTTTATCAGCGGTATGATAACTTGCGCTGTTTTGCTACACGAGGCACTAGGCAAAAGTGGTTTATCACGCTTTAAAGAGTATTGGAATTTTAACTTTACCTATCAAGCTATTGCAGAATATGGAGAGTATAAGGCAATAGGTATTTTCTTTGGTGTTTATATTTTTGCTATTTTATTTATAGTTGCTGGAATTCTTGTATCAAAGAAAAAACAATCACTACACGGTGATGCTAGATTTGCAACTTTTAGTGATATCCAAAAACTAGGTTTATTTGGTGATAGTAAAAACTATGTTAATCGTGGGATAATTATAGGCAAATGGAATAATAAATTTCTAAAATTTGGTGGTCAGCAATTTGTTGCACTTGGTGCGCCAACTCGTAGTGGTAAGGGTGTAGGTATAGTTATACCAAATTTGCTTCACTGGGAAGAGAGTGCTGTTGTTCAAGATATCAAGCAAGAGTGTTTTGATTATACTTCAAAATATCGTGCTGAAAAACTCGGTAATGAAGTTTATTTGTTTAATCCTTTTTCACTAGAAACTCATAGATATAATCCTTTTAGTTATATCGATATGAGCGATGAATTGGCAGCAGATAACCAACTAATAGACTTAGCAAATATAATTTATCCAACCAGTGATGATGAAGATAAAAACTTTTGGCCGAGACAAGCTCAAAACCTTTTTATAGGTCTATGTTATTTATATAGAGATTTGGCTTTAACTGAAAAAGGCAGAGATTTCTTATTTACTTGGGGGCTTAGTGTCGAGTTTAATTTCTATGGCTTACTCCAGCTCTCTAAAGGTTTGGAAATCGTAGCCACTGATAAGAACAATAAGAAGGTAGAAGTTATTACTGGTGGACTTGCTCCAACTTATGAGTTTTTAAAAGAAGCTGGTATTTTGGGCGATGCTACGATTAGGCGTTTAAGCTCTTATATGCAAGTTAAGAGTGAGAACACTCAAAGTTCTATTATGGCAACTTTTGTCTCGCCACTTTCAAGTTTTGAGGGCGAAACTTTAAGAAGAGCTACCGAAACAAGTGATTTTGATTTTAGAGATTTGCGCAAGAAAAAGATGACAATTTATATTGGCATCACTCCAGATCAACTAGCAAATGCTACTTTTTTATTGAATGTGTTTTGGTCTCAACTTATGACAATTAACACTAAAGAACTGCCACAGCAAAATGCTAAATTAAAATATGCTTGCTTACTTTTAATGGATGAGTTTACCGCTGTTGGTCGCATAGCTATTTTACAAAAAGGTGTTAGCTTCATTGCTGGATATAATCTAAGACTTTTAATGATTTATCAATCTCGTTCGCAATTAGAGACGCCTGCGCCTATGGGATATGGTAAAGAAGGTGCTCAAACATTGCTTACAAACCACGCTTGCCAAATTTACTATGCGCCAAGAGAGCAATCAGATGCAGAAACTCTCTCTAAGCTCTTAGGCAACACTACTGTTAAACAAACCTCTCGTTCTAGCAATTATGGTCAAAGTGGTGGCGGTAGCAGAAGCATAAGTGAAACACATAGAGCTTTAATGTTACCGCAAGAGCTTAGAGAGATGGATTTTTCAAAAGAAATCATTTTGATTGATAGTGGCCACCCTATACTTTGTAATAAGGCTTTTTATTATAGTGATAAAGTCTTTATGGATAAGTTTAAAGAGATTGCGCCAAGTTTAAAATCTATAGAAGGAGTGCCAAATAGAGATGTATTTGAAAAAGCTATTTTAGCTGGAGAATGTAGAGTAAGGCGACCAAATGAAGTGGTTAAAGAAAACAATGATGAAAACACCAAACAAGGAGAAGAAAATGAATAAAAAAATAGTTTGCAGTGCGTTAGTAGCTGCTTTTGCATTTGCTGGTTGTAGCATAAAAGCACCTGAACCAAAAAATGCTTTTAAAGGAGAGCAAATGACGATAAACAATCGTTTGCTAGATAGACAATATCATTTTGTTCCAAAAGATAGTTATTTGGAAAATTTGAATTATAGCTATGAGCTTTGGGTTAGAAAACAAGGAGGCTATATGTTGCCTAATGAGTTAGTCGTAAAAACATTTATGCTAGCTCACAACTCAAATAAGATCGTTCTTTTGGGGAAAGAGCCACTACTTAGTGAGTATAAAGCTTATTTTATTAAAAATGGCGTTATGGCTGATATTTATATTCAACCACTTGATAATGCAGATGGAATTTTTGATACTCAAGTGCAAATGCTGTTCTTTAATAAAAGAGTTGAAAGCAACTAAGGATAAAAAATGGACACCACAGCAGTAAATGAAACTGTTGTTAGTAGCGAGCAGAGCGATAGCTTTGCTCGTGCTGATAATGAAGTAGATAGAATGCCCTTTAATTTTAGAGGCGAGTTTAAACAATTTTATAAAAAAGCCAGCCAAGTTGAGAGTGGGTATCTTGGCTTGAGAGATCAGCTAAATGAGCTGACAAATGCTCTAAAAGAAAACAATTTTGATGAGTTTTTCCAAATGAACTCTATCACTGGAAAGATTGATGATTTATATAATATGTGGATTTCGGCAGTTGACATAGCCAACAAAGTCAATGCTTTTTTAGATGGAGGTTTGAGTAATAAAGATATAAACGACTTAAATAAGTTTATAACTATTGCCAAAAGCTCGCAAGAAACAAGGGAAAATTTTGAGATATTTTGTAAATCATTAGAAGAAACAAACAATCAGTTGAAAATTTTTAATGAAGAAGTGGGCAAGTATGCGGCAAACGAGACTATACAAGCACTAAAAGATAAAAATGAAGATATTATAAAAGGAGTTAATGATTTTAGTGAAAGATCAAAAAGGCTTTTTAATGATATGTTTGAAGCTAAAAAATCAATTATTGATAAATTTGCTAATGAAATAGAAGAAACTAGAAAAAAACTCATAAAAGCACATCAGGATGTAGAAGAAAAAATTACACAACTAGATGAAACAGCTAAAAAAGAATTAGAAAACTTTGATGAGAAGTTTAAAACTATTTTTGGAGACAAGCTGGTAACTTGGCAAAATTTAAATGTTTCAAATTATAAAAATTTTACTAAGTTTGCTTTTGGATTTTATGCTATGAATTTTTGCTTTGCTTTAATATTAGGTGTTTTGGGCGCAACTTTTATAGGCGCAAAAAAGAATTATGATGCTCAAGCAGAGATTTTAAGAGAAACAAATTCTGCTGTTCGCTTTTTAATAGAAAATGGAGAGTTAGAATTAAAAGAGGATGGCGGTAAAACCATCCTAAATTTTGCTGCCAAACAAAATTTATCTATCAAACACGAGGGAAAGATAGTTAAGCTAAGCCTAGATAAATAGCTAAAAATAACTAAATAAGGAGGACACTAGCGATGTAATTATATATCTTTATTCTTAAATTGGGCTTATTATATATAAGTAATTCAGGACAAGTTGCATTTTGCCAAACAAAAATTATTTAAATCAAACAATAGAAAGGTTAAAAAATGGCTATAAGTAGTCTATCACCAAACGGAAAAGTAATGTTGGAAACCCCAAATTCTCTAAATTATACAAATTCACAAGGAGAGCAAGCACTAAAAAATCCAGAAACTGCTCTAACTGAAATTGTCAGAGAAGTAAACAATGTAAACCAAATGGGACAAAGAACATCAGTAAGCATTCAAGATAAAAATGATGATTACACTAGATACTATGTAAATCAAACAAAAGATGGAAATTTAGTGTTGCAGCCAAACCCTGAAGCTCAAGTGGCTGGTAAAGAAGCAGTCTATTTTAATAAAAAATATGATACTGATGATAAAGGCAATGTAAAAAGAACTGAGCAGGGCGAGCCTCTATATTACTTTGTTATGAATAAAGAGGCACCAGCAGCACAAGAGCTTTTAAATAATATGAAAGTAAAGGAAAACAATGGCTATCAAAATCTAGCAGTCAGCGTGCAAATAGCTAATCCTGAGCTTGCTAAAGAGCTTAAAGAGTATCAAAGACCAGAAGGGGATAACTCTAAAGTTGTAGCTATCCTTTCAAAAGATGAGATTAAAATCTCTACTGTAAATGAACTCGCAAGCGCAAAAGCTGAAAGAAGTTCGCAAGAGCAAACAAAAGCTGAGCCACAAAAGTCTCAGGATATGGACAGATAATTTATTAAGCTTGCACTAATACAAGTTTGGCTAGGGGCTTGCCCCTAGCTTTTTTTGTAAAGATACTAGGAGGTAAATAATGAGAAAAATAAACAACTCTTTAAATAAAAGAAAGAAAAATTTTTATTCGTGGTTCTATTATGTTTTAACTTGTAAAAACAATGATAAAAACAAAACAATAGATGTTGCCAAAAAAGACACTAAAGATATTTTTTAAATAAGGAAAATAGTATGGATTTATATATAGCAGAAAAGCCAGAGTTAGCAAAAGCAATCAAAGAGGCTCTTAGTGGTGCTGAGAGTATCGCAAAGGGATATTTTATAAAAGGCGATAACATTGTAACTTATGCTGTAGGTCATTTATTAGAGCTTTATAAGCCTGACGATTACGATGAAAAATATAAAAATTGGTCTTTTGATTGTTTGCCGATAGAAATTAAAGAGTATCAATATAAACCAAAAGACAGCACAAAAGAACAATTAAAAATAATTTGTTCTTTAATAAATGACAATAGAGTTAGTAGGATTATTCACTGCGGTGATGCTGATGATGAGGGGCAAATTTTAATTGAAGAGATTTTAAATTACGCCAAAAACAAAAAGCCAGTTATGCGTGTTTTAATCAACGATTTAACCAAAGAAGCAATTCAAAAAGAAATAGCAGATATGAAGCCAAATAGCGAGTTTAAGCTAATAAGCGATAGAGGATTTGCTAGAAGCATTGCTGATTGGGAGGTAGGGATGAACTTATCACGAGCTTATACCATCGCTTATAGGCTTAGAGGAGGACAAGGCGGTATTAGTGTTGGCAGGGTTCAAACACCTATTTTGAGTTTAATAGTTAATAGAGATTATGAGAATTCTAACTTTAAAAGCAAAGATTATTTTGCGATTAAAGCCAAATTTTCTTTGAGTAGTGGAGGTAATGTTGTAGCACCTTTGCTTTTGGACAAGGATGAAAGAATAGAGGATGAAAATAGAGCAAACGAAATCAAAGGCTCTAGTGTTGGCTTTTCTTTTGGTGTAAAAGTAAGTGCTACTGAAAAAAAAGAGGAACCACCACTCCCTTTTAATTTGTTAACATTACAAACATTAGCGAGCAAACTTTTTGGCTTTTCTGCTAAAAAAACACTGGAAGTCACGCAAACGCTAAGAGAAAAACACAAAGCTATTACTTATAACAGAAGTGATTGTGAATATTTGCCTACTACTGCTTTTGAAAATGCGCCAGCAGTTTTAAAAGCAGTTAGTGAAAATATTGGGTTAGATATTAGCAAGGCAGATACAAGCTATAAAAATAGAGCTTTTGACGATAGCAAGCTTTCTGCTCACTATGGAATAATACCTACTCAAGCTAAATTTGATAAAGCAAATCTTAGCAAAGATGAGCTAGATATTTATAGGCTTATAGCTCAAAGATTTTTAATGCAATTTTTCCATCCTTGCGAATATATTAGCTATGCAATTAGCTTTGAAAAAGATGAAATATGTTTTAAAACGAATGCTAGGCGCAATATAAAACTTGGTTTTAAAGAGTTTTTTAGCGATACAAGCGATGATGATGAAATCGAGACAATAGGGACTGATTTGCTTATTTATAACAATACTACTGCTGATTGTAGTGATGTGATAATAAGCAAAGAAAAAACTAAGCCACGACCACTTTATACTATGACAAGTTTATTAAAAGACTTGAATAGTGTAGCAAAATATGTAAAAGATGAAAAAATCAAAAAACTTTTACTAGAAAAAGATAAAGAGAAAAAGGGTGAAAATGGTGGTATTGGAACGCCTGCTACTAGAAGTGATATGATAGAAAAGCTTATTAAGGAGCAGTATATAGAGATTAGTAAAGATAAAAAGCAGCAAATAAAATCTACCGATAAGGGTAAAAATCTCATCAGATGTTGCTCAAATTTGTTGGCAACACCTGATATGACTGCTCTTTGGTATGAGTATCAAAAAGAAATTGAGGCAGGAAATAGAACAAAAGATAATTTTTTGTTTAGTGTAAAAAATGATATTGAAGTGGAAATTGAAAGAATAAAAAGCGGTGAGGAGTTTAAAATGGAAGTAAATAATAGTGGAATTAAGTGTCCAAATTGTAATGAGGGAGTGCTTGTAAGGCGTTTAAGCCAAAAGACAAAGAAATATTTTTGGGGATGTTCGGCTTATCCAAATTGTAGTGGTATTTTTGGAGATGACAATGGCAAGCCGATCTTAGAAAAAAAAGAAAAGGCACTAAGAGATGAGAATTCAATTGCTTGTCCAAAATGTAATAAAGGCTTTTTGATTGAGAGAGTTAGTCAAAAAGGCTTTAAATGGCTTTCTTGCTCTGAGTGGAGGGCAGGATGCGATGCCAAATATTCAAGAAATGAAAATGGCGAACTTGTTGAGATGATTTTTAATAAAAATTAGGAGAGTAATAATGACAAAATTGGTTTATGTGGCAAGTCCGTTTAGTAAAATTGATAAAAAAAAGGCTTTTAAAATAGCAAAAAAAGCTTGCAAAAAAGTAGAAAGCTTCGATGTTAATTTTTATCCTATAAGCCCAGTCTTACTTTGGGGAGATATAAAAGCAGAAGTTACGAAACACGATAGATATCGTAATTTAGAAGCTTGTAAAAAATTGCTCTTGGGATGTGATTTTATCTATGTGGCTAATAATAAGCATAGTAAGGAAAGTGAGGGAATATGCTTAGAATTATTGATTGCAGAAGAAAACCACATTAGACAATTAAAGGATTGATTTGTGGGAAACAATATTTATGTATAAACATCATATAGAAGTTTTAGATGAAGCAGAAAAGCTGATGGGGAAGTGTAAAAATGAGTGAAATAAAAATTTGCGCTAACAAAGCACCTTATAAAGTTGAACCCAGTCATTCTTTAGAAAACTTTGCAGAAGCAAGAAAGCTAGAAAGTTTATTAGCCAAAGAAGCTTATTTGAAGATTGAAATTGATAGATTGGAAAAAGAATTAAAAAAGTGTTCTGTTGAAATTGAAGCTCTTAAAAATATTACAAATAAGGAGGCAAAAAAAGAACTTGATCTGTTTGACTGGCTATAGCAATCTATAGCAATTTTATAAAATCTTGTTATTAAGACAAGAAAACAATTTACTTATTTTTTAGCTTTATTAAATATTTAAAACATTTAATAAAGCTAATTACATTAAAAAATATTTTAAATGCCAAACAAAATATTAAAACACAAAGGAAAACAAATGAAAACTTTTAAAAGAAAACTCGTAGATAATTCTATGGATTTGTTCATAGAAGTTGATGGGCAATATGTAGCAAATGACAATTTGTTTAAGCGTGTAATACCAGCAATGCTAAAGCCTGAGGTGCTACAAGCATCGCAAAGAGAGCAAGAACAGAATATTCAAACAAACACACAAAATAAAGATGAAAAAACACTCATAAAGGAATTATCTGTTAGCATATCTAAAGCTTATAAAGATTTGGATAAAAACAAACAAGATAGACTAGAGGTCTATGAGAATAATGGATATAAAATAGAGGTAGGCTCTAAGCCGCCACTTTCTTATGTAGCTTTCTATGATAGTGATTTAAGTAATGATAATTCTGTTGCTATGTATTTATATGCTAGCACAAATACTAGCTCTGTATTGCTTGCCTCACAAATAGAAGCTAGATTAAATCAAGTAGTTCAAGAAAAAATTTTAGACAATAGAAATGCTTTTTATGTTGATAGAGAAAATATTTTAGGTGAAAATAACTATGTAAGCAGTGAAATAACACCACAAAAAGATGATTTGGCTATTTTCGCTAATTTGGTTCTTAAAAAAGAGCTTGATAAAAGAGTAGTGGCTCAAGAATACCCAAAAGAACATTTCACGGAACAAAATTTAAAAAACTCTCAAATGGTAGATGAGATAAAAAGTCAAGGGGAGATTAAAAGCGCAGGGAATTCTAGAATTTTAAGTGATAAAGAGCTAATAGAGAGTATGAAAGCCACGCCAATGGAGCAATGGAGCAAAGAGCAAAAAGAGCTTTTTGATGATATGCCAAAGTTTAAACAAGACCAAATTCTAGATACACCAAAGATAAAATATGATGAAGAAGTCTTTGGCAAAATACCTTATAATGAGCTTAGTTTTAGAAATCAAATGAAAGTGGTAGATGAGGCTAGATTTAGCGCAAAAGGCAAAGAACTACAAGCGCAGTATGATAAGCTACAAAGTGCTAAATACACAGCCGGCGAAGGCGGCAGTTATCCAAGTGGTGCGCAGTTAGCAGAAATCACAAAGGCACAAAATAAAATCGCAGCGCAAAGAGACGAGCTAATAAACACATATATAAAAGAATATAATGAAAAAGTGGCTGGGAATTCTAGAATTCCTAGTGATAAAGCGGATGATGATAGTGTAGAAAAAATTAAGGCTGAAATTGAAACAGCTCCAGCCCATAGCAATTATAAGGGTGGCGAAGCCCCTAATACTAAGAGCGAAATTCATATGGTAGAAAAGTTCTTTGTAGAAAAAGTGGACGATGAGTTTGTAACTCAAAAAAGATTTGTAAATGAACAAGAAAACAATGCTTTAAAAGATCAGTTTGAAGCAGAGATTGCTAAGGTTATTTTAGAAGTAGAGCCTGCTTGGCGAGAAAATATGCTCAATGTGCCTTTGAGCTTAAAAGCTAATCAAGAGACTTATTTAAGCAACATACTAAAAGAGAGTGATGTTGATTATGCTACAGCTTTGGCGCAAGATGATAAAAATACAATTTATACAGTAGCAGAACAAAAAATCGTAGAAAAAATTCTTAAAGAAAGGCAAGAGCATAGAATAGAAATTTTTCAAGATGATTATGCCCTAACTGATAAAACTACTGGCAATGCCATTAACAAAAATAGCAATTTAGCCAGTATTATGTTGGATAAAATTTTGCCACACGGGCTAGGCAATCATCCTGCAGATGAGCTTAGCACTTTTTGGTTTAATCACTGCTCTAGCTGGCAAAGAGATAATAGAGTAACTATTGATGATATAGATATACAAAAAGCAACTAAGCTTACTTATAAAAAAGAAAAATTGACATTAGATGAGTGTGCTGAATTATCAAAATTCTTGGCTAGAAATGCAATAGAATTTAGCGACAATAAACCACGAGAAGTTGCCGATGGTGTTAGAAAATTTGTGCCTAGTAATGCTCTTTATAAAGTAGCTGAAGGACTAAATGATGAATTGAAAAAAATTGAAAGCAGAGAGTTAAAGAAGTTTTTAGTAAAACATATGAGCTCCACTTTTGCTCACACTGATGAAGTGCCTGATTTTCTAGTAGAGCGAAATGGTTCTGCTATTTTTACTAGAATTAACCGAGATTACTTAAGCGAAATAAATGGCAAGTTTAATGAAGTTGATGAAGTTAGATTAAAGCACATTTCTAGTTATTTAAGTGATAGAAAAGAAGCTGGATTAGCAAATCATAGAGCTGAATTTGAAACAGCTTTTTTTGTATGCGACGATCAATTTAAAGAAGCTTTTCATAGAGCTGAGCTTGCGCTAGCAGAAAAACTAGATGGACAAGGCGCAGCTACTGAAATAGCTTCGTATTTAGAAACAAATGAATTTGTTGCTTATAGAGCAGATCATATTAAAGAGCTTCTAAGAGTAGAAGAAAGAGCTGCGCAAGAATTCAGAGAAAATTACAAAGAGCCACTAGATTTAGACGAAGCAAACAAAAGAATAGATAATTTGCTTGATAATGAAATTCCAAAAGTAAGCGAGCAATTTTATTATAAAATGGATTTGCTTTTAGATAATCCAAATTTTAGATTTGCTGATATGAAAGAGGCTTGCGAGCTTGAAGTAAAACGCAAAGAGCTTGGGCTAACTTATAGCGCTTTGACTGATTACATACATACCAAAGACAAGGAAAATAATGAGAAAGTTTCAAATAAGATTGATGAAGCTATTACTGCTAAACCTGATGAAAATACTGAGCCAAAGCAAGAGCCTCTAAAAAATCAAGGGATTGTAGCTAGTGAAGAAAATTATCAAACTTTAATGAAGTTGTATAATGGAGAAGCCACTGATGCAAAAGAGCTTGATAATTTAATTGAATGGGCAAGTGAAAATAAGGAGATTTTAGAGGCAAAATCTGCTGCTAATTATGCTATTAAATTTGGAACTGGGCAGGTTTTAAAAAGCGTTGATGCTGGTTTTGTGCTTGAAATTGTAGAGCCTCTTATTATGGAAAAACAAGAAAATAAAAAATCTTGGGAAGAGCTTGAAAAAGAAGCTGTCGAAGTTACTAAAAAGGAAGCTTGGGTAAAAAAAACAGCTTGATGATTTGCCTATTCGTTTGCAAGCAGGGTATAGCCCACAATTGATAGCTAAAAGCTTGAATGATGCTTATCAGCGTGGTGATATAGTGCCGCCTGAGTGGTTACACGAAGTAGTTCGTGAGTTAGACAAAAATTATGGTGGTGTTGCTGTATTTATTGATGAGAATTTAAAGAAGGAAGCAATAGGAAAAGAAAAAGTTAGTGAGAGTAATGAACAAAAAGAAATAGCGCAAGCTGGGGAAAACAAGGTAGAAGTCGGTCTTTTTGATGATGAAATTGTAAGCAAGATAGTAGAAAACAAAACTAATGATAGGGGCAACAAGACAAAAACACAAGCAAGTGAAAATATACCTGAGACATTAGATAGCAAAGTGGCTGGATATGGAGATATCTCAGCACAGAAATTAGTAGCAAGTGATTATCGCTCAAATAATTTTGATTTGGATGGTGTTGGGGCTGTTGGTCGTGCCTATAAAAATATTGAAGCACTTGAGTTGTCTGCTAAATTGAATAGAGAAAATCGTTTCGCTACAAAAGAGGAGCAAGAAATTCTAGCAGGATTTAGTGGCTGGGGTGGTTGTTATGGTGTTTTTGAAGAAACTAATAAAGATTTTGGTGAAGCTAGAAAACGCTTAGATAAATATTTGGATGAGAATATCTCAAATAGTGTAGATAGAAATTTAGCATTTATATCAATGGCTCATTCATCAAGTAGCGCATATTACACAAATACTTTGCTTGTTGATACAATATATAAAGGTTTAGAGCAAATGGGCGTCAATGATAATGGTGTAGAAAAGCGTGTATTAGAACCAAGTTGTGGTTCTGGCAATTTTATCATTGGCAGTAAAAATAATAGTTTTTCTTTTACTGGGATAGAAATAGAAAAACATACCTACGATATAGCTAAGCACCTTAATCCAAATGCTGATATTAGAAATGGTGGTTTTGAAACCTTTAGAGCAAAGGATAGCTTCGATTTGGTTGTAGGAAACCCACCTTACATTGCAGATTTCTATGTAAATGATACTAATTCATTAGGCAATAATCTAAAAATTGCAAATTATTTCCCTATAAAATCAATGGAAAATTTGCGTGATGGCGGAATAATGGCTTTTGTTATGCCTAGTGCATTTTTAGATCATAATGGTGATAAGCATTTAGAAAGACTTGTAGAAGCTGGCGGTAAATTCTTAGGAGCTGTAAGACTGCCGAACAATGCTTTTAAAGGCGCAGAAGTAAATACTGATATCGTTTTCTTTCAAAAACAAGATTTATTAACAAACAAAGATGATAAAGCAATAAATGCTGAATTAGAAGCGCAAGGCTTTTCTGCTAATTTTGATATGAGACGACTGAGCCCTGAAATTAGAGAGCAATTAGAAAATAAATTTAAATCAGTAGAAGATAAACTCACTATCGAAGAAAGAGAACAACTAGACGAAAGAGAGCGAGAAAATAAGTTTTATCGTAGGTTCAAGATAAATGACTATTTTTTGAATAATCCACAAAATATCTTAGGCAAATTTGAAATAGACACAAATAGATTTGGAGAAAATGTGCCAGTATTTAAAGCTGATGAAAATCTAGATTTAAAAGCAGAGCTGAATAGATTTATAGAGAATTTGCCTAAGAATATCTATAAAGATATTGAGAGGGAGACAAGCCCTTATAGACAATTTGATTTTATCACTCATCCTGAAAGCAAGTTTTATATTGATAATCTTAAAAAAGGAAGCTTTTTTATAGACAATACTAACAATGGAGCGTTAGCATTAAAAATTGATAGTTATGAATATAGAATAGTTAGTGATACTGAATTTTGGAAAAATTCTCTTGTGGCATCACAGTTAAGTAAATATAAAGCTGGAAATTATGATGACAATAAACGCCAAAAAGAAGAAAAGGCTTTAAAAGAACAAGTGTTGAGTTATATTGAATTAAGAGATAGTCTTAATACACTTTTAAGAGCTGAACTTGATCCAAATAAAAGTGATGAAGAAATAGCAAAATTTCGTCAAGATTTAAACACTTCTTATGATAAAATGAAGTTAAAATATAAGAAGCCTTTAAAGGAGGCGTTTAAAGCTTGTGATATGGATTTATCTTTTGAGTTTATTAGTAACTTAGAAAATGAAAAAGGAGAAAAAGCCTTGATTTTTTCTCAACGAATTTCATCACCGATCGTTGAGCCAAAAGTTTCAAATGAAAAAGAAGCTTTAATTGCTAGCTTATCTATGAAAGGTAAAATAGATTTAGATTATATCCAAGATATTTATCCAAATCAATCATTAGATGATACGCTAAATAAATTGTTAGAAGAGAAGTTGATTTTCAAAAATCACGAGCCTTATTCTAAAGAGAAGTTTGTAACATCTGATGCTTATTTAAGTGGTAATGTTAAAAAGAAATATAATGAAGTTTTAGAGGCTATAAAAAAGACTGGTGATAAAAGCTTGGAGATTAATGCTAGCTCTTTAAAAGAAGTATTCCCAGCTGATAGAAATATCAAGGAAATTTCTTTTGGTCTTGGTATGAATTGGATACCTACTCATATATATCAAGAATTTATAGATGCTTATGCCAGTGAATATAGATTTGAAGGCATTGAAAGAAGGGGTTCGGATGTTGCAGATAAAGTGTTTGAAATAACTCTTAGTTCAAATGGAGAGTATATAATTGAAAATAATGCCAACACTTATACAAAAAATCTAGTTAAAAACAATGCTTATTATATGGCTATGCTTAGCTCTGAAAAAGAAAGGGAAGGCAAGAGCAGATCCACCTATGGTTTGAATTTTGGCAATGGTAGAGATTTTTTTAGCTACGATGAGTTTAAAAAACATATGGGCTGGAGCAATGAAGAACTTAATAATGCTAAAAGAATACCATTAGTTTATGCTGCTTTACCGCTTGCTTTAAATAGACAGAAAGCTAGAATTGAACGCTCGCTTGGCTATATTAGAGATGATGAGACTGGAGAGATTTTGAAATATAAAGATGGCACACCTAGGATAAAAAAAGAATTTCATAAAGAGTTGAGCGATGATTTAAATGCTATGATAACTCAAATTCAAGATAAATTCTTGCGTTTCGTGTTGTCTAATGAAGACTTGCGCAAAGAAATTGAACAAGCTTACAATGATAAAATAAATACTGATAGAGTAAGAGATTTTAATACACAAACACTAGATTTAAAAGGGGCTAATCCAAATATTAAACTATACCCACACCAAAATGCTGGAGTATGGCGTGGTGTGCAAGAACAAGCTACACTATTTAATGTTAATGTTGGTGGTGGAAAAACATTTATGGGAGCAGCAGTGGCTTTAGAACAAAAGCGTATGGGGTTAATAAATAAAACCTTGATCGTATCCCCAAAAACTTTAGTTGGCAGTTGGGAGAAAGAGATTAAAACACTTTACCCAAATGCAAATGTTCTAGCTTTGGACGAAAAATCTTTTACCAAAGACAATCGTGCTAAGTTTTTAGCAAAAATACAAGTAAACGATTATGACGCTGTAATTATGAGTGCTGAGCAATTCAAGTTAATTCCAAAAAATCCTGAAAAAACAATAGCAAATCTTGCTCTTAGACTATCAATGGTTAAGTCTGATTATGATGAAAGCAAGAAGGATAAGAAAAACACTCAGTTAAAAAAGCAAATAGGAAAGTTAGAAAAACAAATACAAAAAGCTAGAGCGACAGCTGATACAATAAAGAAAGATAATTTAGTTACTTTTAATGAGCTTGGAATTGATTGCTTGATCGTTGATGAAGCTCATCTTTACAAGAATTTATCTTACGAAACTCAAAAAACAAGAGTTTTAGGGCTTGGGCCACAAAACGGTAGTGATAAAGCTTTTGATATGAAAATTGTTACAGACGATTTTAATGATAGTGGTAAGAAATTGTATTTTCTTACTGGCACGCCTATAGCAAACTCAATGTGTGAGCTATACCATATGCAGAGTTTTTTACAGCCAAAATGGCTAGAGGATAAAGGTTTTTACAATTTTGACAATTGGGCAAATACTTTTGGAGAGGATGTAACTGATATTGAGATGGGGGCTGGTGGAGAGCCTAAGCTAGTAACTCGTTTTGCTAGATTTAATAATTTAAAAGAGCTTTCTGGCGGTTTTAGAGAAGTTAATTTCTATGCGAATAACGAGGATATAGAAAAAGCAGCAGGGCAAAATTTTATTCCAAAAGTAGAAACAATAAAAGAAGTGATACCACGCAATGAAGCAATAAGCGAACTTTATGGAGAGCCTGATGAAAATGGAGAATTCCCAAAAGGAAGTTTATTATATCGTTTCGGTCATTTTCAAGAAAACATCAAAGAAAATAATCCTTTAAGACTTACTAATATAGCTAGAAAAGCAGCTGTTGATTATAGGCTTATTGAAGACAAGCCTGAAAATGATTTTGAGGTTTCAAAAATCAATAAAGTAGTTGAAAATGTAGTTGATAACTATAAAAACAATCACGCTGATGAAAAAGGCACTCAAATCATTTTCTTGGATCTAAGCGTGGCTAAACAAAAGCTAAAAAATATTAGTTTAGATGAAGACAAAAAGTTAAAAGAGGAAAATAAGACACAAGGAATAGAGAGCGTATCAGCAGAAATAAAAAAGAGTAGCAGATCTGATGAAACACTTGAGCCAGTGTTTGATAAAAACGGAGAAGAAATAAAGGATGATTTTAGAATAACTTATTTGAGCGGAGAGGTTGAAGTTTTTGAAGCTGCTGAGTATGTTAGAGAGCTTAAGGCGCTAGGTATTAAATTGCCAAAAGATTTGGGTAATTTAAGAGATTTGGAAGAAATTGAACCAAATAAATTTGAAATGACAGGCTTTTCTAAAATAGATATAGCTGCTGAAAACGATAATAAAGCATTAAAAGATGTATCTTTTGATGCTTATAGCGATATTGCTAAAAAACTTATGAAAGCTGGAATACCAAGAGATGAAATTGCTTTCATACACGATTATCCAAAAAAAGCTGATAAAGATAAACTTTTTGAGCAAATGAGAAATGGAGAAGTGCGTGTTCTGCTGGGTTCTACTTCTAAAATGGGTGTTGGTATGAATGTGCAAAAAAGATTAGTTGCGCTTCATAATGTAGATTATACTTGGAACCCAGCTGGAATGGAGCAAAGAGTAGGGCGCATTGCTAGACAGGGTAATATGTTTTTTGAAGCAGATAAAAGTTTTCAGCCAAAAGTTTATAATTATGCAACAGAGAGAACTTATGATGTCAAAGCTTTACAACTTTTGGAAACAAAGCAAAAAGGCATTTATATGCTACAAAACGCCGATAGACTAGGACTTAATAGCTTTGAAGATATAAGCACGGCCGCAATGGAATTTGCTGAAATGAAAGCTATTGCTAGCGGAAATCCTTTAATGATAGAAGAGTTTAAAATAGGCAATATGCTAGAAAAAGAGGAAAGAGCTTTTGCGTTTTGGGAAAGCGATAAAATTGTAACCGAAAATAATCTTAGAAACAAAACGGAAAAAATGATCCAAAACACCAAAGACATAAAAACTTTTGGGAAAATGATTGAAACCACTAACGATTATAAAAGTGAAGTTGAAAGTAAATATAAACATTTAACAAAACCTATTATCGTTAAAATAGATAGATATCGAAAGTATAGCTGGAGCGAAAAAAATTCACCAAAAGAAATAGGGGAAGTAAAAAAAGAAGTTAATGATATGCTAGAAAGAAGCAAGCTCTATATATCTAGAGTGATGAATATAGGCTCAAATAGAAGCGAGGAGCTTTTTGCAGATTATAAAGGTGTTAGCGTTGGAGTTAAATTAAATACTGGTAAAAATAGTTTAGGAGAGCCTATGCACTCACTGGCTATTTGCCCAAGCGATAATTTTGATAGTAATTCAGCTGTAGCGTTGCCAAAAGCTAAATTTAGACAAGAATTCTTTTTATCTAAGGATTTTAACATAAATTATATTATGAAAAAAGTAGATGATGAGCTAGAAAAATTACCTCTTTTGCTTGATGAAGCTAAGGCTGCAGTAAAAACTCTAGAAAAAGAAGTAGAATTTGGCAAAAATACTCTTAATGAAATAAAAGAGCAAGGCTATCCAAATCAAAAACTTTTAAATGCTTTAAGAAGCGATAAAAAAGAGATATTGAAGCATTTAAAGAACAAAAATAATGATTGGATACCTAGTTATAAAAAATGTCTAAATTCTAGCAGTATTGAAAATGAAAAAAATACAGAAAGCAAAGAAAGATAAACATTAAAAAATATATAAAACATTTTTTAATGTTTTAAACTTTTTTTAATGTTTATTATAATAAAATGCTGATTACTTTTTTTTAAAAGGAGAAAAAATGGAAAATGAAGCATTGAAATCTTTTGATCCAAAGAGTGTAGCTGATGAACTATTAAAACTAATTGTTCCAGCTCCGCCCACTAGAGCTGAAATGGAGAATTATGATGCATATGAATATTGCTTAGGCTGCGCAGATGCTATCAGTAATTTCATAGAAACACCGATTGTAACTTTGTTTGAGCCTATAGATGTCAAACAAATCGACTTGTTTATAGGCTTGAATTCTCATCACGATGATGAAGATAGCAGGCTCAGCATAGAAATACTAAATAAAAAGCGAAAAGTTATCATAAAAATACAAAGTTTAGCTCAAGAAAGATTTACAAATGGTCTAAAATTGCCAAATTTAAAATGGTTAGATGAGCATAAGGATATCAAAGAAAGGAGCTGGTCTGAGTTTGAGAATTTAGTTTGGGATACTTTTGGTGATTATGAAATTTATTGCGAGCGTATAAAAGCTACTTTTGTGGCTATGTGTAATGTGCTTGAAGTAACATACGACAAGTATTATGATGAGTATGAAAAAGAACGCATTGAGGAAGACCAAGCTGAATGCGAACAAATAGAAGCTGAAATGGAAGCAGAGGTAGAGGCTAAGTATGAGGACTTTTTGGATGCACAAAAATATGATCCAAGCTTAAGAGCATAAGTTTTGGAAATTTAGCAAAATTATGTATAATCAAAAATTATTTCACAAATAGGAGAAAAAATGAAAAAATTAGCTTTAAGCGTAGTAGTTGCTGGAGTATTTCTAGCTGGATGTGGTGGTAATCTACCAAAAGAAATTACTTCACACGAGAACTATAAAAACTGCCAAGAAGTAGAGAAAAATCTACTTACAATTCAAAGCTCGTTTGAAAAAGATGAGAGAGTGGAGTTTTTTACTGAATGCACTCAATACTTTGATAAAATGTATTTAGAAGGCTTAAACAAAGAGCAAATTTTGAAATTTAAAGATTATGCAAAAAATAATTTTGGAGAGTATAAATTTACATCTATAAATGATTTAGCTCTAAGGTTTTCAAAAAATCTTGTTTTTGAAGCACAAGATAACAACAGAGACAATACAAAATACTTCTCAAAATAATTAAAAACCATTCAACAGCCTTTGACGAAAATGTCAAAGGTATGCTTATTAGTTTGGCAAAGTTGTGTATAATCAAAAATTATTTCACAAATAGGAGAAAAAATGAAAAAATTAGCTTTAAGCGTAGTAGTTGCTGGAGTATTTCTAGCTGGATGTGGTGGTAATCTACCAAAAGAAATTACTTCACACGAGAACTATAAAAACTGCCAAGAAGTAGAAAAAAACTTGCTTACAATCCAAAGTTCTTTTGAGAAAGATGAAAGGGTGGAATTTTACTCAAATTGCACTAGATATTTCAAAGAAAGAAATTATGATGATCTATTAAATAAAAGTGCAATTGATGATTTTAAGAATAATAGAACAGAACATTTAATTCAAAAAGGTAAGCTGTCATTAAATGAGCTTCATAAAACTTTTGTTGCCTATTCTTTTTCAAAAGCTCAAGAAAACAATAGAGATAATACAAAATATTTCTCAAAATAATTCCTAAAACTTTACTAAAGCCCTTGATAAAACTCAAGGGCTAGTTTATCTTTCTATTTCTATTTTTCTTGTTGGCTGGCTAGAAATTCCTCTATCGCTCGGATCTGCTGGTCGCACTGGCTCACTGATTGGGGTTGATGGTGCTGGTATGTTAGGCTGTGCATTGCTTGGCAAAAGCAATTCAGCTCTTGATTGTTTATTAGCGTCCATAGGCTCTGCGGACACAGTTCGCATATAGTCAGTGATGGCGGTAAAACTTCGTGGCGACCTAGCTGGACTAGTTGATAGGTTGTTGGTGAGACATAAACCAAATTCTCGCTGTATCGGTTTTGCTTTTGCTCTGTTTGCGTTGTAAATTGCCCACTGCTCTCTTGTGTATTTTCTTGCATTTGGTGCTTTTCTTGTGAGTTTATTTGGTCGCTCATCGTATTCATCCTTAGTAAGTTTTTTGATAAAGCTTATCTCTGTTTTTGGTTGTTCAACTTTTGGTAATTTTGGATCAAATTTATCCTTGCTTAGTGTATTAGTTTCAGCATTGTATACAATACAATCCCACTTCTTAGTTGGTATATATTCTGTAACATTAAAGAGGTTATCGTTCTTATGAACTTGGCGTGATTTTTGTTCGTAGATTGTGCCGATTTGCTGGAATTTTGCAAATGAGCCTTTCTTTAAATTATGTTGCTCAATAAGTCGTTTTAAATCTTTGCCCCAAATGGTAACTGGTTTGTAATCTTTAGTTTGATAAGTAATATAAAAAGTTCCTTTTTTATCACTTTCTTTGTATTTTTTTTCGCCAAAATCAACGATTTCAAAACAGCTATTTTTGACAGCATTGGAGCGAGGATTTTTGATTAGTGTGTGTGTTTGGAATTTGCTATTGCTTTGGATGTCGTAAGGATAGCTAGAGCGTTGAATTTCTTTTTCTCTATTGAAAGGTCTATCTTTTCTTAATGTAGCAGTGGCTTCAATATTTCTGTTGCATAATTCCTGCGCAAAAGTTTGCCTAAGTTTTATTAAATCATATTTACGAATATCAATTCTTTTACCATCATTATCTCTAATTTTTAAACAAATATGGCAATGTGGATTGTTGGTATCAGTATGTAAAGCAGCGACAAAAAAATTATTTGGATAGTGTTTTTCAATCGTATGTATAGCTGCTTTTCTAACTAGGTGCGGATCAAAGCCAAATTCATTAACTCCAGTGTAGTCTTTCATTGAAAAAATCATATTAAAAGTGCGTCTAATTTCTTTGTCATCATCAATAAAATCTTCATACTGAGATTTTATTAAATTTCTTATTTTTAAGCTATTAGGAGCGCTAAATTGCTCGCCAGCTGTAAGACCTATTCTATACTCGGCTTCGCTTTTATCTTGCTCAGTTGTAGGCAAATAAAAATCTATTTGTCCATTGCGTGTTATATAATCAATATGATTTTTTATTGATTTCATATTTCTTGAACTAGAGCTCAGCTTTACAACAACTTCTGTATTTTTTGTGTATTGATTTTTATTTGTAGATTTTAATGAAAACTTAGGAGTTTTTCCGTGCTGTTTTTCATAATTTTTTGTAAAGGTATTACGAAAATTATAGTTGCTTATATTGCGTTCAATATAAGCAACTGGTAGATTTATTTTTTGCTGTTTTCCAAGATAAATTGTTTTGGTTCTATATTCATCAAATTCATCATAAATATTACGAGGCATAATTAAAATCTATCCTTATTTATTGAAGCAAAGCTATTGATTTTTAACTTAATTGTATTATCTTGCTTTTGTATATCTTTAAGTGTCTCTGACAATAAATTTAGTAGATCATTGCTAGCATAATTATCTGTATTTATTTTTTTAGCTATAGAGTTAATATTTACACCGATTTTTAGTAAATCTTTTCTTATTTGATTTATTTCATTTATTTGAGAATTTGCTGGATTAGTATCAGTATAAATTTTTTGAGAAATCAAAAATTTTATATATCTACTTACATTTAAAAATTCGCTAAGTGCTAATTTTTTAAGCTTTAAATATTCATTTTCATTTATTCTAACTTTGACAATTTTTATTTTACTATCTGGAGTATTTTCTAGCTCATTATAATCGCTATTTTTATTTTTAAAATTTTCTTTTTTTGATGCTTCATTTATCATAGAATTTATAATTTGGCTCATATTAGTTTTAGTTTCTTGAGATAATTCTTTTAAAAATTTTTTATTTTCATCAGTTATAAAAAATGAAAACATTTTCATATTTTTTCCTTAATGTTGTTTAGAAAACTTCCCAAGATTTTTGAAAAAAAATCTTGGGACTTTCGCATTAAATGTTAGAGCATTTAATGCCTATTTTGGCTTGCCAAAATACAAAGAGCCTGCGGCAGCGCAGGTGGGCAAAAAGGGATAACATATATATGTTAGGCACTTTTTGCCCTTTCCTGCATTTAGTCAATGAGAATTGTAGCACGCCTTTTCTTAAACTTCCTTTAAGCTAACTTTTATTACAATACACGCTGAAAGAAAGGAGCAAAAAAAATGCTGACACCAAATAATGAAAAAATAAAAAATCTAAAAGCTAAATATCTTAAAGCTGTTGAGAAAGAGCGGAA
>SAMEA3663013__coassemble_474_pt1 | contig 36390 bp, 48 predicted proteins | sample SAMEA3663013__metabat2_high_PE_026 | metagenome-assembled genome bin SAMEA3663013 (sample SAMEA3663013) | pig gut metagenome | biome: pig gut; feature: pig-associated habitat; material: faeces | place: France | collected 2012 | reverse complement strand
CCACCATAGCCACTAGCTGGATTTAGCGCATAAATATGTAGTTTTCTCACATTACACCCTTAACTCTGCTAGAATTTCAGTTTTTAACTGCGTTTTTAACTGCGTTTTTAGCTCGTCTAAATCAAGCTCGGTTAGACTATCAAAAACAGCCATTTTGCTTTTTACTCCATCAGCGATAGTGTTTAGCTCATTTTTATGAGCATTAGGGTCAAACTCATCAAGCTGACCTAGTGTTACTACTTCTTTTTTAGCTTTATCTATAAAGGCATTTACCCTTGCTTCATGAGCCTTAGGATCAAACTCATCAAGATCAGATTTTGATACAGCATCAAAACCATAAATATCCCCATTTTTACTTTGAAATTCTAAATTCTTAATTTGTATCCTAGCCATCTAAGTCCTTTTAAAATTCTAAAATTCCGTTAGAATTCCGTAAGAATTCCCTTAGTGTGTCATCCCCCAGCCCCTCTGGGGGATCTCGGCGTTAGAGAATTCCAAAATTCCGTTAAAATTCCCTAGCCCAGACTTATGCCTTTTAAAGTAAGCGTGCTAGTTCCATCATCCCACAAAGCTGTCGTGCCACTGCCACCACCACCGCTAAACTCATCCCAGCTAGTGCCATTATAGCTGTAGTATTTTTGTGTTTCTTCGCAGTAGCTAAGACAGCCTTTATATAATGCGCTACTTGGATATGCATCCATTTTCGCTTTTGTCGCAAAAACCAGCCTTGTATCAATAGGCTTTTTAGCCTTTAAACCAAAGCTATCAATTATTCCCATTGCCATGTTTTATTCCTTATGAAAATACTAGCTTACCATTTGTGATACTCATAGCATCTTTTAGCGTATAGACATTATACGCCACGCTGTCCCTTGTAACCTCAGTTTTAGCAAAGCTACTTAGCACCTCAAAGTTATTGCCATCTTTTATGCTTGTTAAATCGCCAAAGCTTTTTGGATAAGCATAGACCACTTTTTGATTATTTGCGTTATAGCTAGCCCAAGTTAAGCCCTTTTGCCCTGTTAGCTGATTTTGTCCTAGAGCTTCTATTTGCCCTGCCGAAGTTACGCTATCACCTGCGCCAATTACGCCATAAAAGCTCTTGCGAGTAAAGCGCACATTGATTGTATTGCCACTCACTTCGCCTTTGCTATCGCTAACCTTTGCGCTAAATGTTGTATCGCTAGTGATTTGCTGACCTGAGATACTAAAACTTTTTGCGTTTATTTCATCGCTACTAGCTTCTTTTATACTAACACCGCCTTTTGTGATTTTAGCAGCCGTGATAGCCTCAGTCTTTTTAACTAGCGTAGCATTTACTGTAATTGTAGGGTTTGAGCCTACTTCATATAGCGTAGTAGCTGGGCTTATGCTTATATTCACAGCTGGGCTTTGATAAGGATTAAGCATTCTTTGAAATATTTCAATAGCACTTAAACCATTTAGTTTCTCACCTGCTTTTATACCACCAACAGTAGTTACTACGCCTTGTTCGCTTTGCCATGTCTCGCCAGCTCCGCTGCTACCACCAGCGAAAATATACTCATCACCGCCGATTTGTAGTTTTAGCTTTTTTACTTCTTTTTCTGCCATGACTCTACCTGCCTAGATTACCTGTGTTGTTACATCCTCATCACTGCGGACGCCTTCTTGCCTTAGAGCTTCTAGCTCTACTCTTAAGCTTTCTGCGATGCGAGTTTTTTCAGCCAGTTGCGCTTCAAGCGTTGTTATTTGCTGGCGCAAAAGAGTTATATCGCTATTATTAGCCTGTGCTAGTTGCTTTTGTAGTTCTGCAATTTGAGCATTTAGTTCTGCTATTTGCGCACTCTCACCGCTAGAGCCTTGTCCTGCTTTTAGGGCTTCGTTTTCTGCTTTTAGAGCTGCGATTTGTTTTTGTAAATTTTGAATTCTCACATCCACGCTCACACCACCTAAGCTAGTATCTGTGCTACCTATTTGAGAGTTTGTATTTACCCCACCTAGTATTTCTAGTGCTGAGTTAGTATTTAGCTCTCCACCAAGCCCTAGCCAAAGCTCTTTATTAAAAGCCATGTAGATATTACGAAAATCATTAAATACAACGACTTCGCCTACATTGCCACCCCACATGCCACTTTCACCGCCTACGCCTTGCCAGTGGCTTTTACCATTGCCGTCTTTGCTTGTGATCTCTCCTACATAGATATACATAAAGCCCCCTTAGTGTTTAAGGTTTTTTAGTCTAGCTAGTGAAAACGGAGAGCTTACACGAAGTGTGAACTCACTGATGATTTGATATAGCTCTACATCTTTGCTAGTTGGAATTCTAGTCTCTCTCATAGGACGCCAGTTTACTTTGAAAATATCCTCTTGTTTAAAGGCGATGATCTCATCTTCATTTAGATATGGATTTAGAATAACAGCGATATTGCTACCATAGGCTGTATTTGTGATATACATTACATTCCAGCCAAGAGAGTTTTCTTTCATATTTACGAGGTTTGTTTTGTTAAATAGTATTTTATCCAAAGCGTCTTTTTGCGCTGAGTTCATCATTATATGCGAAAACTGCGAGCCACCTTTTAGATAGCCGATTTTTAAAAGCTCTAGTATGTGATCCCAGCTTAAATCTTTTGCGCCCATATCTAAATCAGTATTTACATTTAGAAAACTTTTTAGCCCTGCGCTTTTACCTACATAGCCATTAGCTTCTTTTCTAGCTTCAGCTTGTTGATCGCTTAGTAGGATTTTTTCTAGCGTAATAGTGTGTTCTAGCTGTGCTTGACGGCGTTGATAGGCTAGTTTAGTCTCGCCACTTACATGGCTACCTTTTAGCTCAGTGCCACTTACACCAAAGCTTGTTTTTGTGATTTGATAGTGATTTGTCATGCTCTCGCCGTGAAAAGCTTTAAAAGCAGCAGGCTCACTACCCTCAGCGTGTGCGTTATCAGCAGTGCCGTCTGGAACCTTATCAAACCACCAAGTATGCCCCTGTGCTATGTTTATACCAGAAGCTGTTGGCGATACGCTTTTAATCATGCTATAAAAAGCCGAGTTTTTAAAACCTACGGTTTTAATCTGCTTTTCATAGTCAAAAATCTCAGCGAAATTTACGCTGGTGTCTTTAATGCCTTCTCTAAAAAAAGCCATTTTCTCTCCTTTATGTTAGAAATATTTTTGATTTTATTATGATTTTTTCGCCTTTTTATCGGTTTTTGTATAATTTTGCGTAGAAAAAAGCGAAAAGTTTTACATATTATTATTTTTATAATTCTATAAAAAAGGAGGAGTAATGGAGTTTTTAGGCGTGATAACACGCAAAGAACAAACAGGCGCGTCTATCTTTGGCGACAAAAATGAACGCATCTTTGGCGGTGAGATAGGCTGGGGCATCGTGCGAGACGATGGCGGCGTGCGCTGCGTAAGCCCTGATGAGTATGATGCGCTACTAAAAGCGCACAGAACAAAACAAAAAAAACAACAAGAAAAACCACAAGAAAATCTAGAAGAAATTCTAGAAGAAAACCTAGGAGAACAAAATGTATGAAGAAAACGATCTATACAATCTTGATTTGGATGAAAACAGCACTAGCGAAACTGCGAACGCTGATCAGCAAACTAGCGAGCAACCAGCACAGCAAAAAGAGCCAGAGCAACCAACAGCTGATAACAAAAATCCGATCGCAAGCCCAGAGCCGCAGAAATCGCAAGATAGCCAGGGGGCCAAAAATCAATTAAGCGAAGAGCAAATTGCCTACATAGAAAGAGCCCGTCAAAGAGACGAGCTAGAGCGTGTGGTAAGTGATATAAAATCTAGAATTCCTAGCTTTGATATGGAGGCAATTAGCAAAGAGCTTTTAAAAATGAAAGATGACGAAGTTCGCAAATACTACAATCCGCAAGGCTTAGAGCTTTTATGGTATGAGCGTTTTGCTTCAAAAACGCCAGCAAACAACCCACAAGTAGACGGCTCGCATACTAGCAATTCTGGCGTGAGCATGGACGAGCTAGCCAAAAAAGTAGCCGCAGGCACAGCCACTATGGATGAAGAAAGAGAGTTTTACATCCGCATGGGCAAAATCGGTCAAAGCGACTACTAAGCGGCTCGTCATTGCGAGGGAGCGTCAGCGACCGAAGCAATCTCATTAGAATTCCGTCATTGCGGAATTCTAAAATTCCAAAAAGGCTTTTAACTTGACTACAAAAGAAAAAATAACTCTATATTTAAAATTCGCCAAGCACCTAGCACCAAAAATCTTTGAAGACAAAACCCCAAAAATACATTTTGAAATTTTAGATTTTGTTTTGAGCCACGATTTTTCAGCTGTGGCAGTTTTTCGTGGTGCTGGTAAAAGCACCCTGCTAAATAAAATTCTAACAACTTGTAAGGTATTTTTTGAGACTGAGCCTTATACTATGATTATCTCAAGCGATAAAGAAAAGGCTGAGAGCTTCTTGCGTGATATAAAAGAAATGATTATCTCAGCAAATACTGCTGGCTACGCTATCGCAAAAGGCAGAATTTGGACGAATAATCAAATAGAAGTAATTGTGGGCAATACTGGTGATGAAAAACGCTGCTTTATCACAGCAATGGGAGCAGGGCAAGACCCCAGAGGCTTTACTTATAACTACCAACGCCCCACGCTAATAATCTGCGATGATATAGAGAGCAAACTAGGGCAATACGCTATCGCAAATGTTAAAAATAGGCAAAAACTTAGAGAGTGGTTTTATGCTGACCTGCTGCCAGCACTTCATCCAAAAGACGGCAAAATGATACTAATCGGCACTATTTTACACGAAGATAGCCTGCTAAATAACATAATAACCGCAAAAGACAAAGGCAAATGGCAAACCTTGCTAATCCCCATTATAAATGACGGCAAGCCAGCGTGGAAATCAAGGTTTGATGAAGCACACATAGAGCAGATAAAAGCAAATCTAAAAGCCCAAGGCTTAGAAAATGAGTTTTACCAAGAGTATATGTGCCACGCTATTTCGCCTGAAAAGCAGCTTTTTCGGCGTGAGTATCTGCGCTATTTTGACGGACTTGAGTATAGCGAGCAGGCGATTAAACTAGCAGTAAATGATAGCCTAAATGAAAGAGAGCTTAGCATAAATAAAGCTACCTTTATCCGCTTTAAAGACGAAAAAATTGCGCTAAAAGACTGCGCCATTTATAGCACCATGGACTTAGCTAGTTACAACGGACACGACCGCACGGCTATTATAACCTTTGCGATTGATGGCAAAAACCGCATTTTTGTTTTGGACTGCTCTTTGGGGCATTGGAGCCCATTTGAAAAGGCTTTAAAAGCCACTGAGATTTACCTGCGCTTTAATCCTGTGCGCTTTGGCATGGAAAAAGCAGGCGCGCAAAACGATATGTTTTACACCATGGCTGAGTTTAGCGCAAAAACAGGCGTTAGAATTCCCATCGAAGCCCTGCGCCACCACAGCCACGCCAAAAATGTCCGCATAGCAAACCTACATCCTTATTTTGTAAGTGGGCGGATATATCTAAACTGCTTTATGAGTGGTCTAGCCCAGCTTGAAGCTGAATTACTAGGCTTTGATCCGGATGTAGAGAGCAAACACGATGATGCCATAGACGCCCTTGCTTATATGCAAGAGTTCATAGCAAATAGAGATTTTAGCGTAGATTTTAATGACGATGACGACTACTTTGAGGACGACCCCAGCTGGGTTTAGAATTCCGTCATTGCGAAAACCGCCGTCATTACAAACAAGCGAATTTAAAAAAAATTAAACGAAATTTTGTTACTATTACTCTACTTAAAGGAATAGGAGAGCAAATGGGGACATTTTTAACTGCTATATCATATGCCTTTAACCCACAAGATTATAAAAGAAAAAAAAGACCACTATCTTATTATATAAATCTAGTGGCTGGGAAGGTTGCAGATGAGCGAGCAAGACAAGAACAACAAATCAGCAATAGACTTACCGCAAAATTTGGAAGTGAGCGAATTAGGCGAGCAAGAATTAAATAATATATCCACAGAAATAAATATAATAAATCAAGAAATAAAACAAAGTATCATAAACGTAACTCCTAGCGAACTAGCACAAATTGCTAGTATAGATAAAGAACTCGCACACGAATATCTAGCAGAGCAACAACGCCAAAATACAGAAATGTTTAAGGTCATAAATCGCACCTTAGACTTAGCAAAGCAAGAAGCCGACAACGATGATAAAGATAGAAAACGCACGCACAATATCATTATTTTTATTGTGTGTTTCTTTTTTCTTATAATAGGAATTCTTGCTTTTTTTGATCTATTTTCAGCTTTGGTAGCAGGGGTTTTAGGCATTAGCGTATTGCCAAATATAATAAGCGCGCTTGGCAATGCTATATCTAACATTATAAGGGCTTTAAAATACACGCCAAGACAACCAAGCAACAATAAGCCTAAGCCTAAAAAACGCCGTTAAAATTCCGTCAAAAACCTACCCAAAAAAGCTGTGGATAAAACCTAACTATGTAAGCTTATAAAACTAATTACATTATTTTCTAAATCCGCTCTATTTTTATTTTTAAAAAAATCTAATATAGCATTTTTATTGTGTTTTTTGCCTTGGTCGTAAGCTCTGCGGATATATGTAGTAAAGCCGTAGTTATTTGTAAGTTCTCCATTTTTGATTTTTTTATTAAAATCATCTGCCCACTTTGTGTATTCTTTATCTGTTTGCTCCCACAAGGCAAGTAGCTTTGCTCGCTCATCATCACTTATCACATCATGCCCCAAAAAATAAGTCAAATCCAAAAACTCGTGATTAGCAAATATATAAATAGAGTTCTTTTTTGGTATGTTAGAATTCCACATTGGCTTTGATTGTTTTTCTTTTGAAAACTTTGTTTCAATAGCAAAAACGCTATTTTGACTAAACACCAAAAAATCAGGGAAATCTTGCGAGCCGTAAGGTTGCCAAATATAAAAATCAGCAAAGTCTTTTCGCAAAGTCCTTTTATATAAAGAATTCCCTAAAAGCATAGTATCGTCTTTATTTAAAATATCCTTTTTAATCTCAGCTAAAAATGACTTTAATTCATCATCCATAGTATTTTTACTAATTTCATTAAAACCATATTTTCTAAGATATTGTTTGAAGTTTTCTTCAAAAGTCGCCCCATTTGGACTAGCTGCTAATTTGATTTTATTTTTGCTAATTTCTTTAAAAACTATTTCTAAATTACTCATCAAACATCCTTTTATACATTGCCACCACATCAGCCTTGCCAAAGCCTGGCACTATTGTATTTTTCTTTGAGAGCGTCTCAAAATCAAGGCTTTTTAAATTCATCATAGCTCTATCATTATTTGCTTTAAAAAAGATATATTGAACTCTTGGATTAAGCTCTTTTTCTTGAATAATAAAGTGAGTATAATCATAAAATCCTTGCCTAACCACAGCAAAATCCCACGCATACCTTGACTTATCAAAATATTTTCTAGCTTCTTTTGTGTTATTATATTGCCACATTTCAAAGTCTTTGTGCGTCGTAGCTGGGGCTTGTTTTAGCCTTAAATCTGTGTTTGTTTTGAGCCTAGTCCATATTTGAAAACAGCATCTAAGAGCATAATCTTTGCCATTAAAAACAAAAGAATTTGGCTCTAAATTTTGTGAGTAAATCAGCGAAAAAGCCTTATTAAGATTTTTTTGCACGCTCCATTTTTCAAATTGTAAAGGCACGATAAAAGCGATATAATCGCTAAAAACACTAGCGTGATTAAAAAAGCGAATTGCTAAATCTGCTCTTTTGCCAAAAGGCGGATTGCCTATTGTAAATATTTTTTGGGCGTTTGTATAGTAAGAAAAAAAATCGCATTGCTTTATATTTTGCGCTTTTGGCTCTAAATCAAGTGCGATTATTTCATTATTTTCAAAACTTTTATTTAAAGCTTTGATAAAAGCCCCACCGCCAGCACTTGGTTCTAAAAAGGTGTAGAATTCTAGTTTGTCTTTTAGTTTGGCTTTTATTATCTCACAAAGCTTTAATGCTACTTCGTCTTTGGTATAAAATTGATCTAGGGCATTTTTCATAACTCGCAATTATATTTTTAATTGCTTTAAATGTCAAGGTTTTTAAAATTCCGTGAGAATTCTAGAATTCCCTACCCAAAAAAGCTTTTTATAAAATCAATTATTTTGCTTAAAAGGCAGCGGCGATCATAGTATTTTACTCTATAAAGTTTTATTGGATTTGCTTTCATGCCTTTACCCCCTGTGCGCTACTTGCTAGCTCAGTTAGCCCTATATTTACTCTATCCACAAACTCCAAAGCAAAAGGTCTAAGCTCAGTATATCCGCCCTTAAAAAACACCTTTATACCGCCTTTAAAGATTTTATCACTATCATAGCTTATATTTATTCTTGGCTTTTTATTTTTTTTATCAAGCTCATCATATAGCCACTTTGCCTTAGAGCGCAGAACAGAACAAACCAGCTCTTTATCATTTAGCACATAAGGCAAAAAGCCACTGCCATTTTCATCAAATTTTCTGCCACTTGGCTTTACTTCATAAGTGGCAATTTCTATTATGTAGTGTTCTTTGTATTTTTTCATTTTTTCGTCCTTTTTTTTAAGTGTTAGAATTCTAAAATTCCATAGTATTTATAAGCAATTCTAGCATCGTGCGTTGGATGTGGCTAAACTAAGCGCAGTGTGAATGAGACGCACTTGTCGTGCGTCGCAGTGAAGCACAAGCGAAGTTTAGTCGCAGACAGCGTGCGAGGCGAATTGCTCTCACAGCTCATTTTTAGCCTTTTGTATTTTCTCTAGCTCCCAAAATAAGCCCACTAGCTTTTTATAGCACTCATCTTTGCTTATAGTTTTTAGCATATAAGCAGCGCATATCGTAGCATCTATACTCATCCTAGTTCTTTTCTCCCACTCATTTAAATGTGAGATTTCTTTTATATAGTCCATTTTTTACTCCTTTATTTGATATAATTCTTTTTAAAAAGGCATCAAATGTTACTTTTAAACAACGATGAATTCTTAGAAAGAATAAATCTTTTTATAAAAATTCTAGCTTTTATAGAAAAGCTTAACCACCAAAGCGCAACCAAAGCAAATAAAACCGCTATTTTAGATAGTTTGTTAGAAAACACGCATTTAAACGATAAACAAAAATCATCATTTAAAGCACTTCTTGAATAGCTTTTTGCCAAGAGCGTCAATCTCTGTCTCAAGTGTCGGCGTGTGTTTGCGTATGCTCGCATATGCCTCGCTGAATTTCTGCCTTAGCTCTATATAATTTAGCTGCTTTTTATGCTCTATTTCTAGCTTTAAAAGCTCTATTTGAAGTTTTTCTATTTCACTCATTTTTACTCCTCTACTTCTATATCAATTACTTCAAGCTTACCTAGTATTTGCTCTGCGCTTATATTTATGCGTGGAATTTGCGCCAAGCGGTCAAGCATTCTATCTTCTCTATCTGTGAAGATTTTCATAAGCTCACTAAACTTTTTAAAGTCTTTCATATCCAAAGCCCCAGCATCGCTTTTAGCCTTTAAAATCGCAAACTCATTATAAGCTATATCATAGCCAGTAGCTACAAGCTCATTATTTAGTTCTATACTTACTTGCGTGTTTTTTGTAGCGGTTTTTAGAGCAGAGTTTTTTATTAGCTCTTTATTATCATCGCTAGCCATTGCCAGTGCTAGTTTTGCCTCCAAAGCTTCTGCCCACTTAAACTTCTTTTTCCACCTATTTATTGAGCCAGCCCCCACGCTAAAGCCTTTTTCTTTTAGTTTAGCTTGTAGGGCTTTTTCAGTTATCGGCGTCCAGTCGTTTGTTATATCAGGGCTGTCTAAATATATCTCATAAGCAAGGCGTTGCGCCTCACTCATAGACGGCAAGTCCTCTTTAATCTCATCTAAAACTTCACTCATTGTTACTCCTTTGTTACCGCTGTTACTCAGTGTTACCGCTAATTTTTTTAGCGGTAACGCCTAGAAACATTATTATTTTAAGCTTTTATGCTCTTTGTTACTGCGTTACTCTTAAATTACTATATAAGCTAGAAAATATTTAAAAAAATAAAATCTAAAAAAAATTTGTGATATATAGAGCAGTAACGCAGTAACGCAGTAACACGCCCCACGCAAAGCCCCATAAAATCACGCTTTTAGCCGTTACTCACTCACAAAAAGAGCGGTAACATTAAGTAACACTTAAAGTAACGAGCTCATCTCATCTAAGCTTACGCTCACATCATTTACCACAATAGCACCGATGTCGCTGCTAGTATTTACTCTAAGACCTTTAAAGCCTTTTACTGTATCAGCATTAAAGCCTTTTGCTCTCATTCTAAAAGTCTGTCCGCCCAGCACTGCCTCGCCATTTTGGCTAGTTTTAAGCTCATCGCAAAGCCTGCTAGTAAAGTTGCCAGCACTAAGCGGTTTTGCGCCTGTATTTTCGCACCACGAAAGATACAGCCCACGCACATAAGCTGATGGCGTTTTGTAGTTTTCATCTACTATTAGATAGTCTCTCACAAAAGCCCTAAGCGGACTAACTTCGTCTTTATATGCTTCAAGCTCATCACGCATTTTTTGGCTTTTTGTAAATGAGCCTTGTTTGATTAAACGCTCCAAGCCAAGCAGTGCCATATTTAGAATTCCACCTTTTTCATCATCAAAGCGATCACTAAGCCCACGGATTTTTTTATCATCCGTGATTTCTTTATCAAAGCTTATGAGTAACATTCGCCTAAATACCGCATTATCCATATTGCCCTTTGGCTTATCATTTCCAGCAAAGGCTAGTTTTGGCTTTTCACTAGGCTCTAAGCTATAAGGGTCTTGATTTTTTGGGTTGATTTGCAACCTATCTTTTGGACTAACAAGGGCTTTTAGATTTGAGAGTTGCCCATTATCAATTCCCAGTTTATCAATCTCTGAGCCTATGTTTATGATTTTATTTGATAGTGCGTGAAGCTCATGTCCGCAAAATTGCTGTAATTGCAAAGAGCTTACATTTTCATCACCAAAAAACGAGCGAAGCACATCAAGGATCACTGACTTACCATTTGCGCCACTTCGTCCGTATAAAAAGAGAAAGCTCTCATAGTTGTGATTTGGCAGCAGGCAATAGCCCATAAACTCCATTAAAGTCTTTTGATCGTCAGTGTTTGGTATCACACTATCTAAAAACGCCTGCCATTTAGGGCAAAGTGCGTTTTTATCATAGTTAAAGTTTAGTATATTTGTAGCGCAAAGTGCTTTATTATGCTCGCCCACAAAAGTAACTTTGCCGTTTTTGGTTATAATTAAAGAGCCATTTAGCAAATTTACTACTCGCTTACCAGATAAAAACGGCTCTTTTCTAGCCTCATCTATATGAAGTGAGCGAGCCAAAACATTATCACTAAGCTCTTTTGCGTTACGCTCTAATTGCTTTTTTACATCAATTCTACTTGCTACCATAAAAAAGCTTAAAGCCCATTTTAAAAATGCCCTTAAATCTAAGTTCATATAATAGTTTTTATTCCAAATATAAAGGCTTCCTTTACTCTCTCCAAAGCTATATCCAAGTTTAGCAAAGCTTAGCATTAAGCTATTTACCATGTCCGCTACATGCGTTTGGCGGTAGTTTTTATACCCACGATCTGCAATATCAAGCAAACTATCAAAGGTAGCAGCAAACTTGCTAAAATTCTCATCATCAAAGCGCAAAAACTGGTTTAAAAAAGTCTCTTTAAATCTAGTAAAATATTCTTTATCTTTTTTTATATTTTTCCAGTTATCGCAAATACTCTCAAAATACGCATCATCAATCTCGCCTTTTGTGCGAAGTATATTTATGTAGTTGCCATCTTTATCAGTTATGGCTAACTCTTTTTGTATTTCTTTCCAAGTAATAGGCTCATTTAGCACTCTATACTGGCTAAAATCCACATCATAGATTTCGCCTATTTCATCAATCAGCTCGTTAGTTAAAACAAAGCTAGAAAAAGTAATATGCTCGTAAATATCACTTGTAATTGAACGCTCTTTAATAAAGTCGCTTATATCATACTTAGCTGGCAGTGATGAGTTTATTTTATAGAAAAACACGCAGTAGCACGCCTTTGCCACAGGCGAAATTTCAAAGTAGCGTTTTATAGCATTTTCATACCCAGCCCTGTCATTATCAAACCAAATATAAACTATCTTATCTCTTAAAAGCTCTTTATCACTCTCCCACTTAGCAGACACGCCACCAAGCGTTAAAGCCCTTGCGCCCACGCCATATAGATTTAGAGCGTCCTTTTCGCCCTCGCAGATTATCACTCTCTCATCTTCGCTCTCATTAAAAGCCCCAAGTGGAAAAGCCTGCGCCTTTGCGCCTTTTTCGCCTATCCATTTGCCTGACATTCTCTCGCCTACCCAGTCTTTGGCATTTGCGTCCCAGCTGTTTTTATAGCGGTATTTCATATTTACCACTTTGCCATCCCTGTCTGGGATTATCATCACTATGCTTTGATTTTTAGGGCAGTAGCCAGCGTAGCGGTGGATGTATTTTACATTTGCTGAGTAGTTTGGAAAAACCTCTTTAAACTCATTTTCGCAAATTCCCCACATATTCATTCTATTTTCTAGCAAATTTGGGGCTAGCTCGTTTATGCGTTTTAGCATTTTTGCGTGATTTTCAGCTTCTATTTTAGCCTCAGCTTCGGCTTTAGCTTTATTCTCAGCTTTGCGTTTTTCTATTGCTTCTAGCTCGGCAGCACGCTTAGCAATTTGTGCTTCGCTCATTTGCGTGGTGCTATGATTTTCATAGCTTACTCCAAAATAATCAAGCACTCTTTTAGCAGCATCTACACTACTTAGATTATAAGCACGCTCGGCAAATTTTATTATATCCCCACCAGTAGAGCAAGCAAAGCAGTGAAAAAACGGCTTACCATCTTTAATGGCAATAGAGCCACTAGGGGTCTTATCATCTCCGTGAAAATCGCAGTGATACTTAAACCCTCTACCACTAAATCTAAACCCAGCATCAGCCATAAACTCTCTTAGCTGTTCTTTGCTAATATTTAAGCTATTTACTAACTCAAAAACATTTTCCATTTTTTACCACTTTTTTGTTATAATCCTACATTTTTTTATAAAGGACACACATGAAAAACAACCTAGAAAGCCTAGCCCAAGTTTGCGCTATTATTGATACAGCATACAAACTAAGAGCGAACGGCGACATCAGGTCTTTAAAAGCCCTTTCTTTACTACTTAACCAAGAGGATCTAGTCGCACACCTAGATGATGATTTCGGTGAGCGTTTAGGCGACCTCATTGAGACATTTTTCCAAGAATTTATGGATAGAACTTCAAGGGATTTTCTTGAAGATAAAACCATAAAAACTTGTAATGGCAAGTAATTACAATTTCTCGCCAAGGCGCATTTTATAAAAAGCATAGGCGATCATCTCATCTTTGCGCGCCTGTGCCTCTGCTTTTTTGCGTTTTTCGTTTTCTGCTTCTAGTTTGGCTTTTGCTATTTTTATAGCAAAGTCTTTTTCATCTTGCTCGGCATTTTGCCACAGCTCATCTCTACTAGCCAAAAAATCAGCAACTCTACTTTCACATACCTTAAACATTTTTCATCCTTTTAGATTTATTTAGGCAAACGCCTTAAAAAGACTGCGGCAGGATGAGACCGCAGCCTTTTTAAAGCGTTTTTTATAAGGAATTCTAGAATTCCTAAATCTCTATATCTCCCCAAAGAGAGTTTTTACAATACTGCTCTAAAGCGTCTTTTATTTGCTGGGCTTTTTTAAAATGCTTAAAAGAAAAATAGTTAAAATAAAATCTCAAACTATCCCGCTCTAAACCAAGCTCATTTGAGAGCTCTTTTATAAGTTTTTTCTCATTCCCAGCGATACAAGCCGCCTTATAATAAAGCTTGCTTATTTCAATCTCCAAAGGATTTTTAAAATCAAGCAAAACTTTATCATCCTTAAACCTATCACTTCTGCCAGCTTTTTTATCTTTATAGCGTAGCTTTTGAAGTGAAGTTTTACTTACTTCGTTATAGACTGCCGCTTGCTCTAAACTCACAAACTCGCCCATGCCTGCTTAAAACCTCGTTTATCTTTTTCATTGCTAGCTCTTTGCTGATTTCTTTTTTCACATAGCTAGCCACTATTTGCTTTATTTCATTTTCCATTTTTTCATCCTTTTTTAAGGCGCAAGGGGTAACTGCGCCTTTTGTTTAAGCAGAAAGAGGTGAATCTGCTTAAAAGAGCCCAGAGTGTGTTTTTAATTTTTCTTTAAAGGATCAAACATGCGCGCTTTCTGGGCTCATTTAAACAGACTAGAATTCTAGAATTCTAGAATTCCTTAGATATTTTTTATTTTAACTCCTTGATATTTAGCTCTCGTGCCAAGTCTAGTTCGGCTTTTATGCCGATGCTGTTTTTGCTATGTTTGCTTTTTGCTACATAGATATAAGCGCAAGATTTTAAAAGCTCACGGCTAGCTTCTAAGTTTTTAGCTCTTTCTTCGCCGTTTTTTTCGCTTATTCGCCCAGCCCACAGTAGCACTGGGCTTACTGGATAAAAGCCCATTTTTGCCACTTCATCACAGGCTTTTTCAGCCAAAAGCACCGCAAATTCTTTATCCCAAATTTTACTAAACGGACTTGCTATATATACTAATTTACTCATTTTCCAATCCTTGCCAACTCATAGTTAGCTTGATACCACTTAGCTTTTGCCTCATCGCTCTCATCTTTTATCCACTTTTTGCTTACTTCATCATAAGCACCAGTGCGAGAGCTAATCTCTTTGATGGTTTCATCCATAGCTTTTTCAAAGTTAAAGCCGTATTGTTCGCAAACACTAGCGCAATATTTTAAAATAAGAGCAAAATCATAATAATTAAAAGGGGCACCATTATTATCAGCTCTAATAAAATCAGCGATTGCCACAAAAATATCAGCCACACTAAATTCCCTTTTAGCCTCTATTATTAAAGGCTTAACTGCTCTCGGCAAATCCGCCCCAGCGTTTATCGTGAATACACTAATATCGCACAAAGCGTCAATTATCCCGTGTTCGGCGTATTTTTTATTTTTTGGGTAAGGATAACTTGGCTTAGAGAATCTCTCATACTCTCTAAGCGCAGTAGAGAGCTCACCGAATTCTTCCATCACATTAACTAAATATCCTGCCTTTTGGCTCTCAGCCGTGATACCTCGCTCGTGCCTCCACGCTTTTAATTTAGCGTAGATTTGTTCTAAATTTATTGTCATATCTCATCCTTAAAATAAATATTCTTTACAAAAACTAGCATTTTTCTAGCCACAGCGCAGAGTGCTACTTTTTTCGCCTTACCGTTTTTTATATGCCTTTTGTAAATTGCGCTAAAGTGCTCGTTATATTTGCTAGCAGTGAGCGAACACATAAAAAGGCAGTTTCTAGCTAGTTTTGCCCCACCGCTGATGTGCGTCCCACGCTTTACGCTAGTGCCACTCTCATAGCTCATCGGCGCAAGCCCTATGTAGCTTACTAGCTCATTAGAACTTCTTGTTCTATTTAGATAAATTAAAGGTAGCACATACACAGCAAAGGTTTTGCCAAAGCCTTTATTCTCGGCTATAATCTGTTTAGTTTGAGGAACAATAGAACAAATAAGCTCAAAGACTTCGTCTTCTACTTTTTTCTTTTGCTCTTTTAAAGTCTCTAGCACCTCAAACATTGCTTCTTTTAGTGTTTGGTTATCGATATTTGCCAGTGCTTCATTAAAATTTTGTATTTGAACGCTGATTTTATTTAGCTGCGTAAGACCGCTTTGATAGCTTTTAATAAGCGCAAACTCTTCGCTAAACTCATTTTTACCAAGCTCATCATAAAACTTAGAGCCATAAAGAGCAATAGCATAAGCATCGCTTTTATCAGTTTTATTTTTACTATTATGCTTTAAAAAGTGTGAGAATTTAAAGGCATCAAGCCTAGCATAAGCAAGACCAAGCTCATCAAAAGCTCTCATTAAATCATAATTATAAGTATTTGTATTTTCAAAAGTTGCATAAGAACGCATATTTGCATACATCGCAAAAAATGCTATAATATCGCTTTTGTTGTTTGATATTTCAAAATGATTGATAGTATTTTTGTGTAAAACACAAATGCTTAGTGTGAGTTTTGAGACATCAACACCAATAAAATAGTCTGGCTTTTCGCTAAACATCGTTACCCCTTTTTTGTCGTTTTTTAGGTGATGCGAGCTAATAGCACTCTATTATTCAATGCTAAAGCCAAAAAACAAGCGATCAAGCTACAAGCTGGAATGCTTGTTAGTCTTTAAACATTATGTTTTCCATCGCTTAAAAGCTCGCTGGGCAAACTTAAATGCAGCGTCTATGCGCTAAGAATTCGATCGCCCAAACGAGAGTATATCACTTAAAAAAATGACAGGGGAAGTATAATAGGTGATGCGAGCTAATAGCACTCTATTATTCAATGCTAAAGCCAAAAACAAGCGATCAAGCTACAAGCTGGAATGCTTGTTAGTCTTTAAACATTATGTTTTCCATCGCTTAAAAGCTCGCTGGGCAAACTTAAATGCAGCGTCTATGCGCTAAGAATTCGATCGCCCAAACGAGAGTATATCACTTAAAAAAATGACAGGGGAAGTATAATAGAATTCTAGATTTTTACTTAGGAATTCTAGATTTTTACTTAGGAATTCTAGAATTTTGTTTAGGAATTCTAGAATTTTACCTTAGGAATTCTAGATTTTTATTTAGGAATTCTAGAATTAAGAATTCTAGATTTAGGAATTCTAGAATTTTGCTAGGAATTCTAGTTTAGGGAATTCTAGATTTAGGAATTCTAGTTTAGGGAATTCTAGAATTCCTAGGTAAAAAAATACCCCCTAACCCCCAAAAACCAAGCAACCAGCGGATGCGAAGCAACCAGCGGATGTGAAACAAAAAAACCATAGCTGCTAGCAAATACAAAATAATAAAAATATTTTTAAACATTTAATAGCATAAAAAATATTTTAAATGATTTTTATGCTATAATACGCTAAAAATGCTACATAAAGAGTAAAATATGATTATTTCAATAATAAATAAAAAAGGTGGCGTGGGAAAAACCTCATTTGGCTTTTCTATAGCAAAGGATTTGGAGCTGTACTTACAAAGCAATGATGCTAGCATAATCGAGAGCATTTATCCAAATATGAGCAAAATCTCAGCGCAGCCAAAGCTAATTGATAACTGCGTTTATGATTTTGGCGGATTTGTGAGCGCTGGCGTGCTAGACATAGCCACAAAAAGTGATTTTATCATTGTGCCTTGTACTGCGCTATATAATAGCATTTTGCGCACGAGTGAGACTATAAACGAGCTAAAAGAGGTAAATAAAAATATCATCGTGCTAATAACAGACTACACAAGCGATGAGGACAAAGAACAGGTAGAAAGTGCGCTTAAAAGTAGCTTTAAAAATCTAAAATATTTTTATTTTAAACGCTCAAAAATACTAGAAAACTCAATGAGACTTGGCGGGTCATTTAAAGAACTTGGCGAGGCTAGCCCCTTATTGAAAGTGGCTTATAGGAATTTTCTTGGCGAGTATGATCGGCTTTTAAAAACATTAAAAAGTATTTAAAATATTTTTTATGCTTTAAAAATATAAATAACATTTAAAAGGCTAAATATGCAAAAAAAAGATATAAACGAAGTTTTAAAAGAAGCAAAAAGCTCTGGTATCACAGCACAGCGCACCTTTGGAGCCCAGGATAGACCTAGGGGTAGAAAGCCAAAAAACGAGGACGAAAAAGCAAATCAAAGAGTGTGCTTATACCTTACAAAAGATGAATACGCAAAGCTTGAGAGCATTTCACAGCAAAAGTTTTTAGGCATGTCAGCCCAAAGCTTAGCAAAACAAGCCTTGCTAAAGTTCATTAGTGAGCAAAGTCGGGGCTAAAATGGGGATTTTACAACGCAGCCTTAGCATAGCAGGCAGGGTGATAAAAGTGCTTGGATTTATGCTATTTCTTTTTGTTTTGGGGCTTGATATGCTCTATGGCGCAGTGGTGCTAAGTAGCGATCAAATCATCTTTTCAAATGCTAAAATGGCTGAGATTTTAAGCATTTTTATGGCTGAGTGCATTTTGTTTTTTGTAAGCTTTTTTATCTTGTTTTAGTATGTCTGTTTTTTAGGGCCAAAATGCTAGATTTAGCTTTTAAAAAGCCCTAAAATACTAGCGCAGTTCTGCTATAAAGCCTTGTTGCTTGCGTGATACTCACTGTTTTTTACTACTTTTAAGCCCAAATCAAGGGCGTTTTCATTTATCTCCACTCAGAGTTTATTAACGCTTACCCCACTTAGCCTGCTAGCTATTTTCTCATCTAATACAAAAAGCATTTTGTTCATCTTTATCCTTTTTTTAAAATAACAGCAAAATAGCAGCAGTTTTAAAAAAATAGTCAATATTGAAGCAAACAAAGCATGTATTAAAAAGATTTAGAGATTCTTTGTAAAAAGCTTAAAATAAAGAAAATGGGGTGTGCTCCCCATTAGTAATAGCTTTAAAATATGAAATAATAATATTTTAATGATTTAAGTAAAATATTATTACCCAAATAATTACCTATTTATTTTTCATTTGCTATACAAAGATTTTAATGTTAAACTCGTATTATAGCCTTTTTTGCTTAAAAATACTCTATGATTACTCTGTAATTACGATAAAATAATAACTTTTTAAACTTTTTAATGAATTCTAATTAAAATTTTAAGCTCAAACGCTACTATATAGTAATATTTTAAAAATTTTAATGTATATATAAAAGAGTAAATTTTGTTAAAAAATAATAAATAAGCCTTATTCTAAACCATTTTTTAGTATAATCAGCCAAAAAAGGATATATGATGAACTATGAAAAAGATATAACTGAGTTAAAAAAGTGGTTTATAAATGAAAAGAACGCTGATGAGCAAGATTTTAATGATTTTTTAGAATATTGCCAGTGGCGTGGCATGCTAAATAAAGATGCTAAGTTTATTGACAAACTACCCTTTACCAAAACAAATGCTAGCAAGCTTTTAAAAGAGTTTAGCAGTCCAGTAAAACGCACAGCAAAGCTTTTGGGGCTTACTTATAAGGAATTAGCAAAAGAGCTAGGATATAGCGAACCAGCCCTAAAAAGCGCTGTTGCCAAAGACAAAGTAAGTAGCCCTATGCTAATGACACTAAATCTACTTTTAGAAAATAAAGCCCTTAAAGATGAAATACAAAATTTAAAAGCGAAGTTTAATAATCTAAAAGAAACGCTTAATTCTATAAAGTAGAGAATTTCTATAAAACTAAAAGAATTTTCTAAAATAAAAGTATATATTACATACTTTATTTATTATAAATTAAATCAATAAGAATATAATTCGTTCTAAATTTAAGAAAAAGGAACGAATATGAACGCAATCCAAACACTAGCTGATGGCTGGCTAAGTCCAAGTGACTTACAAGAACAATACGCCATCTCAAAGCCAGCCCAAGCAATACTACGCCTTAAAAAACGCCAAGAAAGTGATAGATTTCCTTTGCCTTTTACTAAAATAGGCAAGAGAATTCTCTATAAAAGAGAGCAAATCGAAAACTGGCTACTTGCTAACCAAAATGGAAATATCTAGTCATGATAGCAAAGTTTAAAGACATAAAAACTCTTGATGAGTTTGCTAAGCTAGATTTAAAGTGGCTTGTTGATGGCTTTATCAAAGAGCAGACTATCACTCAGCTCTTTGGTCAAAGTGGTGGTGGTAAAACTACACTTAGCCTAGCAGTTGCTAAATACGCACTTGATAATAAAAGCATAAAGCAAGTTATCTACATAGACTGTGACAATAGCCTAGCAAGTTTAAATGATAATAATGTAAGGGATTTTATTGAAAAATATAAAAATATCTTTTATTACTACCCTGATTATGAGCCAAGTCGCTTTGAGTGCGATTTTAGCTCTTGTGATGATTTTACTGGTGTGCTTTTAATCATAGATGGCACGATAAATCTCATAGATGGTGGCAAGATAAATAGTGATGAGAGTGCTATAAAGTTTATGAGATTTATAAAAGAACTAAGAGCAAAAAAAACTTACAATAATCTTTCAAAATCACACCGCCAAACATGATAAATCTAGCTCAAAAGGCAATAATCAGCTAGAAAACTACTCAGATGAAAACTTCAAAACCGAAAGAATGGCTAGCACCTATACTCTCACTCCAAAAAAATATAGAATTCCAAATATCAGCCCCCTAAAAATAGAAGTAGATAAAACAAGCTTTGAGATAAAAAGCATTTGTAGGTTTAGCGAGCTTTTTAATCTAAGTGATGAGGAAAAAATGTCTATAAAACTATGCGTTGAGATTTTAGAACAAGATGAGAGTGGTCTAAATCAAAAAGAACTTACAGCAAAGCTTTATAAAATCAAAGATGAAACACACTTTGAGATTGTTGGTAGAAACAAGCTTTGGAGTTTGCTTAAAAAGTTTGAAAATAAGCTTTTTAGCATAAAGACTGGCGAAAAGCCAAATGAGAAAATATACAAACTCTGCCAAAATAAAAATGCTGATGAGATTAAAAAGATTGTTTTAGACATGGAGGATTTGTAAGAATTCTTTTAGGGTTATTAAGGGGAGTTTCTCTTTTTAGTGGTGGAAGAATTTAGTGGTGGTTTCTTCTAAAAACTCAAAATAAAATTCTAAAAAATTAAAAAAGATTTTTTAGAATTTTAAAATATTATTCAATCAAAAAAAATCAAAAATTTTAAAATTCTCAAAAAAATTCTTTTAAAGATTTTTAGATATTTTTGCTAAAAAATCTTAAAAACTTTATCTAAAAATCTCTTTGAAATTCTTGCGATTTTATGTGAAATTATCTTTGGAATTCTAGTGTTTTTAGCAAGGCTGGCTGGCACAGATTTTTAGTGCTTTGAAAGTGGGCTATTTTTCATAGCTCATAGACAGAAAAACTATAAGGCAGGATAGCTAATTTATTAAAAAAGTGTGCCACTTTTTAGTAAATTAGCCCTTGTCTGCGACGCTCACATGGTATATAAAAAGGATAGAAATGAGACAAATAAGATTAAGAATTGATGATGAAAATTATGAGAGATTGTTAAAAGCAAAAGAGCAAAAATATAGTAGTATAAATGCTTTAATAAACTCAGCTCTTTTTGAGTATTTTAATAAAGAAAGTGATGAAAAACTTTTAAAAGAAAATAGCGATTGTAAGCTAAGCCATACTATTCAAATTAAACTCAGTGATGCTGAGTTTGATTTACTTAAAGATAGAGCCAAAGCTCATGGTTTTAAAGCAACAACAAAAGAGCTAAGATTGATTTTAATCAATACTCTTTATACAAATAAATTTTTCTCTAATTTAGAGATGAGTAAAATAAATCTTGCCACAAGTGAGTTTAAAAGACTAGGCAAAAACTTCTATGAAGCTATTGAGCTTTTTAAGTATAAAAAAGGTAGTTCATTTGAGATAAAGTTTGATGAGTTAAAGCAGAGTTTTACTGATATTTTAGAGGCAATAGAATTATATAAAGAGTGTGTAAATGCTATGAATAAAGATAGGCAAAAGAGATTATAAAAGTATGCGTTTTTAAAAATAATCCTTACTAAACTCCGCACAGATTTGCCTACAAGACGAGTTTATTCTAGCTTTCACATCTAGCCAGTCTTTACACACTTTGCCAGTAGCCTCGTTCATGTATAAATCTCTGCGAACCTCTATCATAAGCGAACTAACTCTGCTATCTTTTTCGTAGAATTTAATAGGCGTGATAGCCCCAGCAAAAGGTGTGTTTATTGCTACTTCAAATCCAGCTTTTTCAAAAGCACTCTTAGCAAAATCTAAAAGAGCCTTTGGCGTGTGAAAATCATCAGCACCTAGGCAAATCTGTGGTCTATAAGCATCTTTTGTAAGTTCGTAGTCTTGGCTAAAAGAGCTAAATGAGTGGCAGTCAATGATAAGGCATTTGCCGTATTTATCCAAAATCTTTTTCACAGCCTCATAAAACGCCTTGTGATGAGTAAAATAGTAGCTTTTTAGCAAAGCTTTTCGCTCTTTTTGGCTGATTTTTCTGCGCAGAGCGTTTTGAGTAGAAGTTTTTGTATAGATGGCACCCATGCCAACTTGGCTCATTATTTCTTGGCTATCATCGCTAAATCTCTCCACATCCACAACCAGCCTAGAGACCCTAGCACATAGTCTTTTTTTGACACTTATCAAAGCTAAAAAGAGCCTTTGTCTTGCTATCTCTCATCAAAATAAGCTCTTTTTTAAAAGTGGGTTTGCTTAGCACAAACTGGTCTTTGCTCCACGCAGGAATTCTACTGCTATCATGTGGAATATGAAAAAGCACATTTGAGAAAATATTCATCTTACCTCCTATTTTTCTCTACACTCTCGCTTTGTTTTCGTATTCCACAACCACATTTTTTGGTAAATATCTTTGAAGTTTAAATTTTAGTTTTTTGCCTATTTTATTAAACTCATCAATATCTACATTTTTGCTAAGCCAGTAATATCTGCCTCCATCTAGGCGTTTATACAGCAGCTTTCCCCAGTTCATAAAAGCTTTTTCAAGTTCTATATTTTCATCAAGCTCAAATCTTTTTTGTAAGTCATTTAAAGACACTATTTTGTTACATTCGTCAAAAAGCACACCATCTTTTAGTTTAAAAAGTAGAATTTCCCAATCATCTGCGTGTCCATATCCCATGCGAATATCGAATCTATATTGCACAAAAAGCTTGATGCGTCTTAGCAAATTTATATATTGCTTATGATACCACTGCTCTATTTTTTTGGCTTGTATGGTGTCAAGCTTCCCATCAAAGTCCTGCCAACCCCACGACTTATAGTATTTTTGACCTATATCGTTCCATTTTTCAATGTCTTTTTGCAGTTGTTTTGGTAGCAGCAGACACTCACCACAATCACAATTAGCACCATCGTGCCAAATAGGCTCAGCACTCCAATCTCTTCCAACGCCTACAAATCTAGGCGATTTACCTATAAAAGTGTTTTGCTCTTCTAGCTTATCTTCTAGCTTATACATAAGCTCAAACATATCCTTTGATAAATTATGATAAATTCCTTTTAAGAACTCTTCTAATCCAAGTGGGATATATTCGCTTTTTAGTAAGTTTTCAAGCATATTTTTACGCTCTATTTCGTTCGCATTATTATAAATATGGCAAAAATGCTTTGATGAAATAAAATCTTTCATACCTTACTCCTTCATAAAATAATTTATCATTCTAAGGAATTCTAGAATTCCTTAGAATATCGCTTTTAGCAAAGCAAAGGCACAAATGCCAATAATAGCACAAACTATAAGCCCACCAACTGCGCCAAGTCTATTACTAGGCTCATCATCACTTACTGCTACAACCGCACACAAAATGCCAGCAAATACACTTCTTATGAGATATAACCCAGCTCCTATAATAACAGGGATTAAAACTATCCAAAGTATTATAGTCCCTAGTGTTTCCATGCTATCTCCCTTATGGCATTATAGTAGAGTAGCTACCATCGCTGTGATAGTAAGTATCGCCACTTTTTGTAGAATAACTGCCATCGCTATTCCAAATAGTATCACCACTTCTGGTAGAATAACTACCATCACTATTCCAAGTGGTATCTCCACTTCTGGTAGAATAACTACCGTCACTATGATATATAGTATCTCCACTTCTAGTAGAGTAACTTCCATCGCTATGCCAAGCAGTATCTCCATTTATTGTAGTATAGCTACCATCGCTATGCCAAATTGTTTCGCTATTAGCAATAAAAATTGCTAGCATTACAAAAATTAGTTTTTTCATTGTTTTCTCCTTGATTTTTTATCTACCGCGAGCTTTGCTGTGTGATTTGATTTTATCACGACACCCACCACCTTCACACTCTGCGCTACCACAAGCCAAAGTGCTAAAAACCGCTAATACCATCAAAGCATTAAGCAAGACTTTCATTTTTACTCCTTTTGTTTAAAAATCAAGTGGAATTCTAGCAAGATAAATAGTCATATTTTGTCTAATTTGCATTTTTTAAAAGATAATATTCAAGCAGTTTAACGACTTGCTCAGGTCGGCTTAATGCTATAGTTTAGAATTTAAATAGAATTCCAGCAGATATCATAGATATATTTCATCTATAATATTTAACCTTTAATATTTAAAATCGGCTTTAAATGCTCTTTGATTTCTACCAAATCACTTTGCGCTTTCATTACTTCAAATATATCTTTATAAGCCCTAGGTGCTTCGTCTATATTTGCCTCGCTGTGATTGCTTAGAATTCCACTCATTTCCTTGCTAAGTTCAGCAAAGCTTATGTTTTTTCTAGCCTCAGCTCTGCTCATAGCCCTACCTGCGCCATGCGAGCTAGAACAAAGAGCATCTTTATTGCCAAGCCCACGCACGATGAAACTGCCATCACGCATATTGCCTGGGATTACTCCGTATTCGCCTAGCTTTGAGCTAGTAGCTCCCTTGCGATGAAGGACATTGCCACCACTTTCAAACTCAGCAAAATTATGGCATTTGTTTATAAAAGCTATTTCATTTGGCATTTTGCCTAGCATAGATTTTAGAGCTTTTTTAATCTCATCTATCATAGCTCTGCGATTTTTAAGCGCAAAATCCATAGCACAAAGCATATCAGCAATGTAGTCTCTACCAAGCTCTGAGTTAATATCAAAGCCATTGTGCCCTTCTAAATTTGCCTTGATAAAATCATCTTTTGCCTTAGCTAAAAACTTCTGCTTTGATTTTTCAAAAGCTTCTTTGTTATGTTCTAAAAGCTTTTTATGTTTTTTATTAAAGTCTTTTTCGCAGACTTTTTTATCAAACTTCATCTCACAAGCTTTTTTCATATAATACTCTGCTATGATTTTGCCAAAGCCACGAGAGCCTGAGTGAATTACAAGCCAGAGTTTTTCATCCTCGCCTTTGGCTACTTCTATGAAATGATTGCCACTACCAAGCGTGCCTAGCTGATACTTGCCAGACGCCCCAAAGGCAGTTTTTGCGATATCCCTGCAAGGTAGTAGTTCTACACTTTGTTCTTTTTCGTGATTTGTGAGTGGAATTCTAGATAGAATTTCATCTTTTAATGCCTTTAAATCAATATTGCTAGCTAAAATATCAAGCTTAGCCGCACAAACTCCACAACCTATGTCATAGCCTACATATGCTGGAAATATTACATTAAGACATTAAAGATATATTTAATAATGGTAGCATTAAAGAGGTTCTAGCCTCTGTCTTTAATCTTAAAGCTTTACAGCCTGATAACCAAGATCCTAAAGCTACTACCAACAATAATTATAATAAAAATAATTTAAATTCGGCTGAAGAGTTTGAAAATACTATAGAAATTTTATCTACTGAAACTCTTGCTGATAATATATTTAATAATGTAGATATCATCAAATATAAGCAATACAAGCTCTCACTTATGTATAGGCTGATATTTGCCATTTACGATTTTTATTTGTTCTTTGGCTTTTGGGAAGTTTTTGTGCCTATTTGCTCAAATAGAGCATTACATATTTTATCAGTATTTGGATTGTCTATTAGCCATCCATCAAGGTTTTCATTGTGTTTGCGATACATAAAAATATCAACCATACAAGCTACATTATGAACATTCCAGTTTGAAATACCCTTTAAGTCATCTCTACACGAGAATAAATCATCTGACATACATCCACAAGGCTAGTGTCAATATCACCTAGATAAATGTTCTCATCATATATTAACTCTTCTAGCTCATCTCTATTTTTTGGTTTGTATTTCATTTTGCTTCTTTGCTGTTAGTTTTTTAGCATTGTTAATTTTAAAGGAATTCTAGCAAGATAAATAGTCATATTTTATCTAAAATAAATTATTTCATATGCTCGTGATAAGGCTCGTTTGCGTGGCAGTTTACACATAGTAGGGCTAGATTGCTAATTCTATTATCGTATTTTAGCCCGTTTTTGTGATGGACATGTAGCAGATGCGGCGTAAGGCTAAAATCACCTCCACACCCCTCACAGATATAATTTGCCCTAGCTCTAAGCCTAGCAGATATTTGCGCCCACTCAGGAGTGTATTCATTTAACGGGGCTATTTTATCGCTTAGATGACCCAAACCGCTTAGTAAATTTCTTGGATAACGCTCAAAAAATGCTTTTAAACTAAAAGCCCCTTGCCAGCCTAGCTCTTTTAGGCAATTTTTACAAATATCTAGCCTTTCATTTGATTTTTGCCAGATACTAGAATTCTCACATTTATTTACCACAAAAACACCGTCATCACGGCTAGAAGCTACATATCTATATTTCCTGCCATTTGCTACCATGTCTTGGTATGTAGCGCAGTTACAGATGTGAAACTTTGGCAAACTCCAGCTTTCATTGTATTTTTTCACATCTCTTATGTATAAAATAACTCGCACGCCTTTATAAACAAAGGTTTTATCACTATAAATGCTAATTTGATTTAAATCAATATCTATACCATCTTGGCTTAAAACTTCAAGCTCAGTAGCTGTGATTTCATTGTGTTCATAAGTGCTATTTATATCTATGAGCTTTGCGCCCATGCTTTTTCTAAGCCTTATTAAAGGCTCTAAAATCTCATCAACATTCACTTATTATCCTTGATTATTGCGCCTACTTTTTGTTCTATGTTTGTACGAACTCTAAACTCCACTCTTTGGCTTTTTGCTGGGTCTTCATCTGCTTTGTTTGTGATAGGCTGTGAGTTACTATCAAGCAGCTTTGCTGATGAAAAGCCAATAGCTCTAAAATATTTTTTTAGCCACTCTTTTTGCTCGTCGTTGGAGCTTGAGATTATGTATTCTAGCACGGCTCTTGTTCGCTCTTGGGATAGTGTCATATTTTTAAGGTAGCTCTCATCGCCTCCCACCTTACCCCAAAATGACGAAGTATGCCCTTCTATGCGTATTTCTTCTATATTATCTCTAAACTCATCATCCATCAAAATCTTTAAATACCTAGGGAAAAAATCATCTAAAATTGCCTTAAACTTTTCATTTAAAGTAGCCGATCCAACAGCAAATAAAATATCAGGCTGAGAAAATCTAATAGTAAGGTCTTTATCAATCACGGCACCCCAAGCTTTCAAGTCTTTATCAAACTCATTTCTTAGTTTTTCATCTAGCCCTTGCGTGGTTTGCTTAAAGATTTGTGGAATTTTTACGCTATCTTCTACTTTTATCATATAGACCACAGAAATTAGCAAAAATAGTAGCATCAAAGCTGTCATTATATCACTAAGCGCTATCCAGTAGTCTTCATTATGCTTTTTTCTCATTATCTAGCCCTTAGCGATGAAAGCAGATTATTTGTGGCTATATTTAGTGAGTTTGTGATATTTTGGTAGTCATTTACAAACTGCGCCGAGATAGAGGCTATGTTATTTGATATATTTTTTAGTGCGTTTTCTAGCTCACTATCTAGCACTTTCATTTGAGAATTCACGCCTTTTGAGGCTTCATTTAGTGCTTCTATTAGCTGAGTGTTTAGACGCTCATTGTATGAGTTAAACTCGCTATCAAGCGAGCGCAAGTGAGTATTTATGCTCTCTGCTAAGAAATTTTGCGAGCTAGAAAAATGCTCGTTTAGCTCGGCACTACGCTCTTTTAGCTCATTTTGTAAAGCCACACTAGCTTCTTTAAACTCAGCTAAAAGTGCTTGTCTTTGTTCGCTTGTAGAACTTATTATTTCGTTATTTACTCTTTGGAAATGCTCGCTAAGTTTAGCATTTTCATTTGATATTTTTTCATAGTTGTCTAGGCTAGCTTGTGAAAACTCATTTATTTTATTCATTATCTCAGGTAAGTTTTCTTTTAGATTTTCAAGCACATTAGCAAGTGAGCTAGCATTTGTGCTAAGTAGCTCTCTTTGTTCTTTTATATTCTTAACCACAGCCAAAATCTCTTTTGAGCCAGCGATAAAATCATTTGTGCTATTTGCCAAAACTTTATAATCCTCGCTTTGTTTGCTTAGAGCTTGGCTTATATTTTCTAGCAAGTTCTCAGAGCTTTCTATATGATTTTTGTAGTTTTCTTGCCAAAGCACTAGTTTAGAGACAGCAGAGTTTAGCTCTTTGAAATTCTCTCCAAATTGTTCGGTAAGCTTGTCATTAAAGTCCTTTATCACAGCACTTAATGCCTCAATTAAAGCCTTTTGATTATTCTCAGTCATCGTAGCAGTAAAGCTTCTAAACTCACGCACAAGCTCGCTAAATTTATCATTTGTATCCATGCGCAGGTTTTTTATCTGCCCTAGCAAAGATGAGTCCTCATCACCGCTAATAGCCTTTATAAGCCTAGCGTTCATCTCATTTTGGGCGTTTAGATTTTGTTCGTTTTGGCTGATTTGTTTGCTTAGCACATCTAGAATTCCTAGCTCATGTGCTACCACATCAGCTAGGCTGTATTCTTTATTTTCATCTACTTTTGCTCTAAAAATCAGCTCAAAAATCAGCGCAAATATCTTTAAAACAATAGCCCCAAAAACGCCCACAACTGAGACCAAAAACGCAGTTTTTATACCTTCAATTAGCTTTGGCAAGCTATTTTCTATATCATTTACATTAAAACCCACAAGCCCTTGTGAAATACCATAAAAAGTAAAACAAATACCAGTAGTAATAAGCAAGCTTGTAGCAAAATGATGAAGCCTTTTGCTGATAATCAAATGAATAGTAAAAATAGCAAAAAACACAGATATAACTAAAATTCCAGCTTTAATATGTCCTGAAAAATTGTTTAAAAATATATCTAGCATTTTTTATCCTTATCTAATTTTTATAGTATATTTTTTGGTTAGACCAGAGTCTTTTTGTGGATAATTTGGATCAAAAATTTTTCTTAGCTTATCACTATCTTCACTTGAAATAGTTGAAAAATTGCTATCTTGATTATCCAATATATCAAAACCAGCACCAGATTTTATGCCTATTTTATCAGTTAGCAAATACCTTTCATGTCTATCAGAAAAATCTCTGGAATTCCAAACAATGATTTCTATCATTACACCTTTGTTTGCCATTATTTCCTTTAATATATTTTCCCATTTAGTAGTTATTCCATCAAAAAATTTATCTTTTTTATAATAACAATTAACAATAATTCTTGGCTTAACAGCTATATTTGAAACTACATTTTTACCCACACTTTCAGCCATTATCAGCAAAGAATCCAAGGATTTTTTTTCATCGATATAAAAAAATGGATCTATTATTTGAACTTTTCTAGCATATCTTAAAACATTTTGAAATATTTTTTCTAGATTTTCGCTATTTTTTAGACATTTTATATCAGCTGGTTTGCTGCATCTATCGCCTAATTCACCTAGCAATTCATCTAAAATATGACATTCTATTCCATCAACTAAGTTTGAATTAGTAGCAAAGATAAAATCAATTTTTTCTTCGCTATCAATACCTTTTGCTATATTTAGCCAGTCTTTTTCATTTTGTGGTTTTATGCCACTTTCCTTGCAATATTCAATTTTCTTTCTATCAGCAAGATTTTTAAATGTTTGTATTAAGTAGCTGTTTTTAAGCTCATAAATTAGCCTACTTACATTATTATACCACTCTTGATTATTTAAAGACAAAAGAAAACCATTGTTTTGAATATTTCTAAACAAATGTATCAAATGTATGCTTTTGTCATTTGTACAATACTCTTTATCAAATATAGCTGGTGAGAGAAAAAACTCTTTAAGTATCATTTATTTTTCCTCTTCTATATCAAATCTTTCTTTATATCCTTCTTCAAAAAATCCATTTGGCCATTGATCTAGCAAAGAACCATCATAATCTAATTCCAACTCTCTAATAAACGCACAATCATCAGCATAATCTACATACAAAAGACAAATATCATCTGGTGTGATATATAGTGGATTATTTTGATCTATTTTTCCACTGGCAGAATGCCTTAATCTTCTCATTATGCGCAAAAGCAAATGCTCGCTGTGAGTCTCTATGTAGAATTTATTATTATGCTCTTTTGCTGAGTGTATAAACTCATCTGCTAGTTCACACTGAACAGCAGGGTGTAAGTGTAGCTCAGGCTGTTCTACATATAAAGTAGTATTATTATGCAAAAAGCACCCAGTCAAAACTGGCAGTATTTGAGTAACTCCAAGCCCCATGTCTCGTGGAGTAACAGCTGTGTTTTTATGTAAATCTAAAAAGTTTAGTTTGGTTATATACTCATCACTTGTTTCATCTAAATGGTATTTTTTAACCTCTATTTTATACTTAGTTTTTAGTTTTTTATCATTGCTTAGCCACTCGTTTAGCTCATTTACCACATTAGCATTATTTTCATTAGCTAATGCACACCATATATCCTTGCTAGACCCAAATACTGAATTTTCAGCTTTATTATGTTCTTGTATCAAATCCTTTCTAGTAGGATAAAATCTAAGCGGTGAAAAATAGTGTATTTCATCACTAATAGATTGATTTATAGTGCTTTTAAAAAGATGAAGCACTAGGTTTTGTGGTACAAAGCCTGATATTTCTTCCCCATAAGTTTTGCTATGTTTTTTGAGCTCTACTAACATATCAGGTATACTATCAAAAGAATAATCTGGTATAGTTACATCAACACATTCTTTGATATTAAAGAGTTTTGCTAACTCTTTGTAAAAATTATGCTCTTTATTTAAAGTGATTTTCCATCCATTATTTTGCTTAAATAAAAGACTATAATATGTATCATCAAACTCTCCGCTAGCAAAAAACTCACCATCTACATAAAGCTCAAAATCTTTTTTAAATTTTTCATCTTTATAGCTAACATTAATTTTAGCATTTGTTTCGCTGAATAAATCTAGAATTTTACTTGTTAGCTCCATTGCTTCTGGCATATCTTCTTTTAATATTTTACCTATTATTTCTTGAGGATTTGAAAATAACTCAGCACCCATGAAAGTTCTCTTTAAAGACTTATTTAAATTTTCAATGCTATTATTTACTTCTGAAAAATCAAATTTTACTTTATTATAATGATCTGTGAGCATATTTTTTTCTTCATCTATTTTTGTTCTTAACAATTCTTTTTCATTTGTTCTTTCAAATTTCATAAAATCACCATAGATGATTAGTTCTGTATCCATGTTTTTGACATCCATGTTTTTGATATCGCGATTAGTTAGCTCGCAAAATTTCTGAACTGCTCCACACATACCAGGTAAAAATAAACCAAGAGACGATAATTTAAAAGTGCTAAAAATTAAATAATCAAAAGAATTTGTAATTTCACTTTTTATTTCATTTTTTATTTCATATATTCCTTTATTTTTATCAAATCTTTTACTTAGAGGTAAATATTTATTGACAGAATCAAGTATTTTATTTATTAAAATTTCATCGTATTTAAATCTAATAATATGAATAATAGCAAAAACTATTTTCATTTTTTCAATGTTATTTGCTTCTATTAGTTTCTTTAATTCGCTTAATTCTAAAGAACACAAATAATTAAAATATTCTATATTATCAATCTTGCACTCTGCTAATTCCATAGTTTTATCAACTTTTGTATTGAACTCTTCTGTTTTTGTATTATTTTCTATTTTATCTTTTACCGTAGGATATTTTTCTTTTATCATTCTATCTATTGAATAGAACATCCCATCTGAGCCTTTATCAAAAGACAGTATAATCTTTTCTAAAATTGTAAGATCTTTTAAGCTTTTTTTATTTTCATCCACTTCTTTTTCTGATATATCAAAATCATCGTATATTTTATTTAATAATAGTGGGTTTAATTTTTCAATATTGTTAAAAGCAAGAAGAGCAAAATATAAAAAAGCAGGTATTTTTTCATCTGGTATATCCAATTCTTTTGTATTGCTATATTTTTTAACAAATTGTTCAATTTTAGCATTTGTTAATTCATTTAATGTCGCAATGCAATTATCGACAAAAGAATTATCTTTTTTGGCTACTTCTATATAACAATCTATAAAATCATACAGACAATCATAAAAATCATCACAAGTAAACATTTTGAATATCTCAAAAGAACTCACTTCGCAATTATCTATAATTTCAATGTTATTTTTAAAAAAACTTTGAATTTCACTAGAATTTTCCTTAATAAATTCTTTTATTTTTAAAAGTATTTGATTGTTAGCTATTTCGTCTATAGATAATGATTTTGTCTTAAAAATACCACCAATAGCACTTTTTGCTACACTAAAAAAGTTTGTGTTATCTTTAAAATATAAAATCGCCTTTTTTACTAAATTTATAAATTCTTTTTTACTAGCTAAATGAAACAATACGATATGCTCTGATTCTAGGCTTAAAACTTTTACAATATCATCTATATCGTTTTTAGAAAGCATAATTTCAATTTGATCAATTATTTCTAAAATACTATCAACTTTTTTATCTTTATTAAATTTTTGGATTACATACATTAAATCCATAATCCCATTAAGTTTTAATATCCCTCCATCATTTTCTATTTCAAAAAATTTCTTAATAGCACTACTCTCAAAAGAAAAAACTCTTTCTATATCATGTTTATGTATGAAGTTTTTAAATCCACCAAGGTCTAGCTCATCACCAGCAAAAAACAAAGTATGCGCATCTAGGTTTCCGCCACTCATTATATTTTTTGTATATATAAGCGAGTGAAGCAAACTAGATTTACCCACGCTATTTGGTCCATAAATCAGCGTTATAGGCTTATTTGAAAAAGTTTGCATAGTATCGCCAAAGGCTTTAAAGTTTTTAAATCCTATTGTATCCATCTTTTATCCTTTTTATTTTTATGTAATTATAACTGATTTTATAACCATATTTTGTCTATTTTAAAATATTATTTTATTTTCATTTCGGTTAAATTGCTTTATAAAATTATTAAATTCCACATTTCCGCTTAAAATATATAAAATTTCTTTTGCTCTAGTTATACCAGTATATATTAGCTCGGGATTCATTTTTTCTCCGATAAGTAAAATTGTAGCATAAGATTCCCATCCTTTGAAACTATGAATTGTAGAAATTTTTACTTTTCCAGAATTTGCTTGAAAGGCAAATTTTTTAATTCTTGCTATTTCATCATCTATTGCTGATAAAAAAGCCGAAGGATTGCTTCTAAATCTTTCTAATGTCCTCATATCTATTTCATGTCGTTTTGCTTTAAAGAGATTCATTTTTTCTATATCAAAAAAGAATTTTTCGGTTATTCCATTGTTATCTAAATAGCCTTTGTCTTGTGCTTCCTTTATCCTTTTTGTCATATTTTTATATATATCTTGCATAGTTTCTAAGTTTGCAAATACAGTATTTGTTTTAAATCTACATTCTTTGCGAACTTTATAATCTATATGTTGTAAGGCATTTACTTTTGAGCCAAGAATAGCAATATCATTTATGTGTATTTCATCTCTTAAGTTTAAAATTCTATTGACAACAGATTGTATGCTTATATTTTTTATATCATCTTCTATATAAACCTGCCCATAATAGTCAGGATCAAGACGATTTTCATTTATTTCTTTGTGTTCCTCATAGTCTAATTGATATTTGTTTCCCAAAAAATACTTTTGGAATTCCAAAGCAAATTTCATTAAATTATAGTTTGAACGATAAGTTTTTTTAAGTTTATTCCACCCACCACTGATGCCAGTATTTGGTAATTTTTCCTCACCATAATCAGTTTCATAAATATTTTGCTTTTCATCAGCAAATACAACAAACGAGCCATTTTTATTTAAAAACTTATCTCTTAAAAGCGCAAACCACTCTTTTTTAAAATCTTGCCCTTCATCAATCAAAATAACATCTTGTTTAAATAGCTCATCTATTTTACAATCATATAGATCTTTAATAGCACTTTTCATATATTCATTAAAATCCATGGAATCTATTTCTATTATTTCTTTATTTTCTATATTTCTTTCACTTGGTAAAATTTTTGTTTTTTTAGTTATTATTACAAATGGTTCAATATCGTGGAAATTTAATGCTTTTGAGATAAAGTCATTAAAATGAGTTATCCAAATTTTATCACCAAAAGATTGTCCGTATTGTCTAGAAATCATATCTCTAAGTCTATTTCTTAAAGTGATATTATAGTGTAAAATCAAAACTCTTTTATAATTATTATTTTGTTCTAAACTTTTCATTGCGTTTATAGCAAGGTTTGCTAGTATTAGAGACTTTCCACTTCCGGCTTTGCCTCTTATTTTCTTTTTCATGCCTTGCGAATATTTACTTAATTGCAACTGCTCTACGCTAAGCTTATCGTTGCTGACTTTGGCTCTTTGGTCTATATAATCTAATGATGGTCTTAAAAGTTCTGCTATTTCATCAAAAACTTCATCAAAATTACCACCAAGATTTACCTCGCTTTTATTTTTTATATTTTTAATAAGTAAATTTATTGAGTCATATCCAAATAGTTTTACATATTTATTTGGTGAATTTGTTTTATCTAAATTTCCAAAACAAGATTTTATTTGATTTTCAGAGCTTTTGTGAAAATACACAGCTGTGTTTATTATGAAATTTGGATTTGGTGTATTATCTTGCTCCAATGCACTTTTTAATCTATAAAAAAGTATTTTTTCATAAAGTTTTACGCTGTATATATCTTTTATATTATCTCTGTATTCTCTTACTTGGTTCATCGGAATTCTAATTCTGGCTTGTTCTTCTCTTATATACATAGTTTCTATTGGTTTGCCATTTTTTTTCTTCTATTTTATATTCATAGCATTCTAAATTCCAATCCTTAACCTCGATGATATAGACACCACGATTTTTTCTAAAAACCACGATATCAGGAAAATCTCCATTTAGTAGTGGCTGAAAATATATTTCGTATGTGTCATCTAGTCCTTTACCTAGGGCTTCTAGCAAATATAGCTCACCTGCTTGTGCTTTTACTCTACCGTTTTTTATTTCATCTAAACTAGGAAAAATTTTTGCCATTTTTATATCCTTTTAGTATCCCATCATCATCGCTGTAGCTGCTACATTTGGCTTCAAACAATCTCGCAAGAACTCCTCTGAATCTTCTTAATATCTATTCAGCAGGATTTGAGCATATTTCGGATACATCTCTTCTAAACATTGTTTCAATAATGCTTCATAATCCTCTATACTCATTTGTTGAATCTCTTTTAGTGTCATCTTGCTTGCTTTTTCTATTGCTGTCACTGCTCACACTCTTTTATTCTCTAAAAGCTCATTTATTTCATTTTTTAATGCCTTAGGCTCTAAGATTTCTATACTACCAAGCCAACTTATGATAAAGCTTTTTATCTCATTAAAGTTCGTGATTTTATAGCTTACCATTATATCGCCGTTTTCTAGGCTTTTTTCTATCATTTGGGATTTAAAAAACTTCTTAGCCTTAAAAAATCTTGCCTTTTGGGCTGAAATTTTTAGTCTTACATTTATAGGCTCTTTGCCAAACTCAGAAAATGGTGTTTGAATGCTCTCTATAAACTTGCCTATTTCAGCATTTGCGTGAAAAGTCGCACTCAAAATATCCACGCTTTTTATCTGCGTGATACGAAACTTACTAACACCAAGCTCACTAGCACAAATTAAATAAAAATTCTCACTCATAAAGACGATTTTATAAGGATTTATCTCTTGGAATTCCAAAGTTTTCTGCTCGCTTTTGTATTTTAGATTTATCTTTCTTTTATGTGTGATAGCAAACTCTAATGATTTTATGATTTCAGCCTTACTCTCTATGCTCTCAAAAGGGCGTGAGACAAAACTATAACAAGCGTTCGTGCTTTTTAGCTTGGCTTTTAGGGCTTCTTTTGTCCTCTCATCAAAGCCAAAGCTAGAAAAAAGCTGATTTTTGTTAGCAAGGCTGTAAGCAAGGGCAAAAAAGCTAAGCGTCTTAGCGTCCAAAAAATTTTCAAAAGCATCTTTTGTGACAGCCCTATACGCACCACCCTCGCCACGCACGCAAGCAAAGCCATCAGGGAAATACTGCTTTATTACATCAAGGTCACGGCGAATAGTTTTTTCGCTTTTACCTTCCCAAAGAGCATCATTTTTTAGCTCCGAGATTTTTACCATTTTTCCATCATTAAAACGCCTTAAAAGCTCTAATACTCTTGTGGTTTGATTAGTCATATTATGTCCTTTTATCTAATTATATCAAAATAAATTCTTTGCTTGTGCTTTGTGCTTAAATTTTCTAGTATAAATCTTTTTAGATTTTATTACTTTTGTGCTAAGATTAAGCTCTTTTGAGTAAGCTTTTGCTATATTTAAATCTCTCATTTTTGTTCTTTTAGTTTATTAAAAGTGAAATTTTAACTAAAATTATTAACATATTATGTCTAAA
>SAMEA3663013__coassemble_436_pt1 | contig 48139 bp, 46 predicted proteins | sample SAMEA3663013__metabat2_high_PE_026 | metagenome-assembled genome bin SAMEA3663013 (sample SAMEA3663013) | pig gut metagenome | biome: pig gut; feature: pig-associated habitat; material: faeces | place: France | collected 2012 | reverse complement strand
TAGCACTACTGAAATTCTTTCAAAAATTTAGTCTAACAAAGCAAAAAATAAGTAAAAATTAGCTAAAATCAGCGACTTACAAAATAAAAATTAAAGGAAATACCATGGCGGTACAAAAACACCAAATCCACGAAACCGATGAGGATTTCGCAACTCTACTTGAAGAGTCTTTCAAAAAAGAATCAAACGGTTCTCTATGCGAAGGTGAAATTGTCAATATTAAGGACAATGAAGTCCTAGTCGATGTTCGCAAAAAATCTGATGGAGTAATGGATATCAGCGAAATCACAGCAAACGACGGCTCTTTAAAATACAAAATTGGCGATAAGATCGAAGTTCTAATCACAGGCTCAAGAGGTGGTCGCCCGATAGTATCACACAAAAAAGCTCTTGCTAAATCAAAAGTAGCTGATTTTATCGCAAAATACGATGAAAATGCTGAAAATGTATTTGAAGTAAAAATCGCTAGCAAAAATAAAGGCGGATATGTAGCATATGATGAAAATGGCGTAGAGTTTTTTATCCCTCGTTCGCAAATGAGAGAGACAAATGTAGGAACTATAACAAAAGTAAAAGTTATCAAAGTAGATGCTGAGGAAAATAGCATCGTAGCTTCAAAACGCCGCATGAGCGATGCAGGTCGCAAAGAGCGCAAAGAAGCTTTGGAGCAAATTGCAGCACGCACTGGTGAGGTGGTAACTGGTGTGATCAAAAAAATCACAAGCTATGGAATGTTTGTTGATGTAGGTGGCGCAGATGGCTTAGTTCATTATAAAGAAATCAGCTACAAAGGCCCTATCAACCCAGCTTCGCTATACAAAGAAGGCGATAGCGTGGATGTAAAAATCATTAGCTACGATAAAGATAAAAAACACCTTTCATTATCTATTAAAGCCGCCCAGCCAGATCCATGGAGCGAGATAAAAGAAGGTCTTAGCGTAGGCGATGCTATACGCGTAACTGTTAGCAATATCGAACCTTATGGTGCATTTGTAGACCTTGGCAATGATGTAGAGGGCTTTTTACATATTAGCGAGATTAGCTGGGATAAAAATATCAGCAATCCAAAAGACTTTATCAAAGAAGGCGAGAGCATCGATGTAGAGGTTATCGAGATAAACCACGACACACGCCGCCTAAGAGTGAGTTTAAAAAATCTTCTTGCTAAGCCTTTTGATGAGTTTAAAGCTGAGCATAAAGCAGGCGATATTTTAAAAGGCGAGATAGTTAGCACAACTGAGTTTGGTGCTTTTGTGAAAATTCCTACAAAATCAAGCTTTGTAGAAGGTTTACTACACAATGAAGATGCCAGCTGGGATAGAGGCAAAAGATGTAAAGATTTCTTAAAAGTAGGAGAGAAAATCGAAGTAAAACTTATCAAAATTGATGATAAAGCCGGCAAAATCTCTCTTAGTCTAAAAGAGCTTCAAGACAGCCCTATTGCAGACTTTGCTAGCAAGCACAGCGTAGGCGATAAAGTAACTGGCAACATTAAAGATGTAAAAGACTTTGGCGCATTTGTAGAGCTTGAAGGTGGCGTAGAAGCACTAATTCGCAAAGAAGACGCTACTGATGAGCTAAGTGTTGGTGCTAGCATTGAAGCAGCTATTGCTGATATTGATAAAAGCAAGGCTAGAATTCGCCTTAGCCAAAAGAAACTAAGAGTTCAAAAAGAGCGTGAGGCACTTGATAAATTTAACGCTGCTAGTGATGATAAAATCACAATCGGTGATATTATCAAAGAACAGCTAAACTAGATAGTTTTAAAATCTAGAATTCCTAGCTAGGAATTCTAGATTTTTAAGATAAAAAAGGACTTGGCTTGAACATTCGTGTGATGTATTTTGCGCTAGTGTTTTTAGGTGTTTTTGTTTTTATGGCTGGACTTTTGCTACTAAAATATGCACAGGTTAGCCCACTAAATTTCACCGCCAAAAATATAGAGACAAATGTCCTAAACCAAGAAAATACCGCTACTGCAAGTGGCTGGATAAGCAAGGTAGCTCAGTTTAAAGCTAGCACAGAGGTCTTGCCAGTAAATTTCATTCATATAGAAATCAACGACAATTACCCTAAGCCTATCCCGCCAGCCCCAAAGATAAACTATGAAGTAATAGTGGCAAAATGCACGGATTATTCGTTATTTTGCATGAGGCGTCTGGCTAGGTCTATGGATATAGATTTGAGCGTAGCAAAGGTAGGAGATGTGCATAACATCATCATCGCAGCACCATCAGCAGCAGCGGCAAATAGCTTTGTAACAGAGCTAAAACAATACAATATCAACTCAAAAATAAAGGCTTTAAAATGAAAAAAGTCATAGTTTGTGATGCTATTCATCCGGTGGGATTTGAAATCCTAAGAGCGCAAAAAGACATTGAAGTAATCGACGCTGCCAGCGTCCCAAAAGACGAACTCCCAGCACTTGTAAAGGGCTGTGATGTAGCAATTACTAGAAGTTCTACTGATTGTGGTAAGGAGTTTATAAACTCAGTTCTTGGCTTAAAAGCACTAGTAAGAGCTGGTGTGGGCGTGGATAATGTAGACATTGATGAGTGTTCAAAACATGGAATAATCGTAATGAATGTCCCTACAGCAAACACAATCGCAGCTGTAGAGATGACAATGTGCCACCTGCTAAACTCAGCTCGCAACTACGTAGCAAGCGTAAATGACTTGCAACAAAACAAAACTTGGAAGCGTGAGAAATGGTATGGCACTGAGCTTTTTGGCAAAACGCTTGGAATAATCGGCTTTGGAAATATCGGCTCTCGCGTGGGAGTAAGAGCGCTAGGCTTTGGTATGAAAGTCATCACTTACGACCCATATATAGAACCTAGCAAGGCTACAAGCGTTGGCGTAGAATACACCAAAAACTTCGATGATATCCTAAAATGCGATTTTATCACTATTCACACGCCAAAAAACAAAGAAACTATAAATATGATAGATGAAGAGCAAATCGCAAAAATGAAAGACGGCGTTCGCCTAATAAACTGCGCTCGTGGCGGTCTATACAACGAAGATGCGCTGCTAAAAAATCTACAAAATGGCAAAATTGCCTTTGCTGGCATTGATGTGTTTGTAAAAGAACCAGGCAATACTCATCCGCTACTAGATCTAGCAAATGTAAGTGCGACCCCACACCTTGGCGCAAATACGCTAGAAAGCCAAGAAAACATAGCGCGTGACGCAGCCGAGCAAGCTATACAAGCAGCCAGAGGCATTTGTTATCCAAATGCTCTAAATCTACCGATAAAAACAGAAGAGCTGCCTGCTTATGTAGAGCCATTTATCGAGCTAACTAGCAAGATTGCGTATTTTGCCGCTCAGCTTAGCGAGGGTGCTATCAAAAATATAACTCTTTTTGCAAATGGCGATATCGCAGAGCATGCAAACAACATGCTAGCCTTTGCTTTGGTGGGTGCTTTAAAAAGTAGCCTTGGAGAGGCGATAAACTATGTAAATGCTAGCTTTGTAGCAGAAGAAAAAGGTATACAAACCGCTATACATACCAAGCCTGCAAGTGGATATAAAAACAAAATCAGCGTCCAAATCACCACAGATAATGGTAGCGTAAAAATCGGCGGAACTGTCTTTGGCGATGATGAGCAACGCATTGTTACTATGGGAGACTTTAAGACTGATTTTAAACCAAAGGGTCGCATGATAGTCTTTAAGAACACTGATGTGCCAGGCGTTATCCGTGATGTATCAAGCATTCTAGCAAGTGCTAATATCAATATAGCTGATTTCCGCCTAGGCCGCGGGGATGGCGGGGCTTTGGCTGTTATCTTGGTAGACCAAGAAGTAAGCAAAGAAGTGCTAGCGAAGCTAAATGCGCTAGAGACTTGCATTTGGGCACGCTGCGCTGAGCTATAAGACAAATTGTTATTAGTGACGGATTGCGACTTAAACTAAAAAGCCACCGCCTTACCCTGAATTACGTATTCTAGGGCTACGGCAGCAGCTTTTTAGTTTAAGCACGCTGCGTTGAAATTTAGCGCTCTTGCCACGCTTATTGCGACTAAACTTCGCTTCTGCTTTATTGCGACGCACGCTTAGTGCGTCTCATTCGCAGTCGCTCAGTTTAGCCACACTAAGCGGACAATAGCACTAAATTTTACTTTAAATATATAAACTAAATAAAAAAGGAGTAAAAATGGCAAGTTATCAAATGGGAGATCTAAAAAAAGGTCTAAAAATAGAAATAGATGGAATTCCATTTAAAATAGTGGAGTATCAGCATGTAAAACCTGGCAAAGGTCCAGCTTTTGTGCGCGTAAAAATCAAAAGCTTTATAGATGGCAAAGTGCTTGAAAAGACCTTCCACGCAGGCGATAAATGCGATGCACCAAACCTTGAAGAAAAGCAAATGCAATACCTCTATGATGATGGCGAGAACTGCCAGTTTATGGATACTGAGAGTTACGAGCAAGTAGCTATTAGCGATGAAGATGTAGGCGAGGCAAAAAAATGGATGATTGATGGACTTATGGTTCAAGTGCTATTTCACAATGGCAAAGCTATCGGCGTAGAAGTTCCACAAGTTGTAGAGCTAAAAATCGTAGAAACTCAGCCAAACTTCCGTGGTGACACTCAGGGCTCAAACAAAAAGCCAGCTACACTAGAAAGTGGTGCAGTTGTTCAAATACCATTTCATGTATTAGAGGGCGAGGTTATCCGTGTAGATACTGTGCGTGGTGAGTATATAGAACGCGCTGGTAAATAAAATATAAAGCTACTTAAAGCCCTAGGAATTCTAGATTTGGGAATTCTAGAATTCCTAAGAAAATTTTATAATTTTCTACTTTAAAAACTTTTGGAATTCTAGATTTAGGAATTCTAGTTTTTGGGGGTTAGGGGGTATTTAAGCCCCTAGGAATTCTAGATTTAGGAATTCTAGAATTCCTAAGAAAATTTTATAATTTTCTACTTTAAAAACTCTTGGAATTCTAGATTAAGAATTCTAGATTAAGAATTCTAGAATTCCTAAGAAAATTTTATAATTTTCTACTTTAAAAACTCTAGGAATTCTAGAATTCCTTTGAGTTCTTTTTAAAAACTCTTTTTCTAGTAAAAAATTTAATGAAAAGTTAAATTTTACAACAAATTTACAAAAAAATTATAAAATTGCCCAATTTTTTTTTTTTTTTTTTGAAAATAAGGAGGGTGTAAAATGAACTTTTCAAGTATGAAGGTGGGCTCTAGAATAGGCCTTGGTTTTGGTGTTGTGATCGTGCTTATTTTGTTGCTTGTAGGCATCGGCATCGTGCAAATCAACAAAGTAAATAGCATGCTATCACAAATCAATGATATAAACGCAAAGCAACAACGCTATGCTATTAACTTCCGTGGCTCAGTTCACGATAGAGCAATTGCTATTCGTGATGTGGTGCTAGTAGAAGAAGAAGACATGCTAAATTCTCTGCTTACTACCATAAATAAGCTAAATGAGTTTTACATCGCTAGCTACAATGACATGGAGGCTATGAACAAAACCGGCGTAGCAACAAGCGAAGAGCTTAGCATACTAAAAACCATCCAAGACATAAGAGTAAAAACCGAAGCATCATACAAAAATGTTATAGAGCTAAAAAAAGCAGGTGACACCGCAAAGGCAAAAGAGCTTTTGATGCACGAAACAGCCGGACATTTTGTTAGTTGGCTAGCTGCTATTAACAAATTCATTGACCTTGAAGAAAAGCTAAACACCGAGCTTACAAACGAAGTCCGCTCGATCACTGGTGGCTTTATCAATCTTATGATAGTAATGGGGCTAATCGCTATTGCAATTGCGATTTTCATCACTATAGCAGTGGCTAGAAGTATTATCACTCAGCTTGGAGGCGAACCAGAAGATGTTAGCCGTGTGGTCCAACAAGTAGCTCGTGGTAATCTATGCGTAAAAGCTACTACAAAGTATCCAGACAGCCTTTTAGCACACACAATAGCGATGAAAAACAAACTAGCTGAAATCTCAGGCAATGTCCAAGCAGCTATTAACTCAGTAGAGGATAAAACTGCGATTTTGATAAATAACTTTAGCAAAGTAAGCAGCAACATCACAGAACAAAGCAAAATCACAAGCACTAGTTCAGAAATCATCACTAGCGTCGTAGCTGGTACTAATGAGATGATGAAAATGACTAGTGAGACAGGCGTGAACTCAAACGAAGCTACCAAGCTAAGCAAAGAGGGTAAAGAAGCTAGTGATTATGTAGCAAGCAAAATGCAAGAAATCCGTGAAAATGTAATAAAACAAGCCGAGCAAATCAAGTTGCTTAGCAATCACGCAAATGAAATCGGCGGCGCTACTGAGCTTATTAGCGAGATAACTGATCAAACAAACCTGCTTGCGTTAAATGCAGCTATTGAGGCAGCTAGAGCTGGTGAGGTTGGTCGTGGATTTGCTGTTGTGGCTGATGAGATCCGCTCGCTTGCAGAGCGCACAGGTAGTGCTACTGATGAGATAGCAAATACTATCAAGCTTATCCAACAAGAAGTAGCTAACGCAGTCCAAATCATCGAAGCTAGCGTGCCAAGAGTGGAAGAGGGTTACGAGCTAGCAAATAATGTGGCTGCAATGCTAAATAATATTTACACCACAAGCTCTGACTCATCTCAAAAAGCAAATAGTGCTGTAAAAGTAGCCCAGGCTGGCGAAAAATCGATGAAAGAGCTAAACGCAAATGTAGAAAGCATAGTTGAGACTGCAAAATCTACAAAAGAAAATATGGATACAAGCTTAGAGAAAATCGCAGAAATGAAACAAGAAGTAAGAGCTCTTGGCAAGGTTATGGAGTTCTTTGTTTGCGATATTAAAGCCTAGTTTAGCTATCTTTTTGGGGCTTTTAGGGAATTCTAGAATTCCCTACTATGTCATCGCCCTTTGGGGGATCTCTCTTTCTGTCATCCCCAGCTTGACCCGAGGATCTCTATATGGAATTTTAGAATTTATTCTAGGGAATTTTAGATTTATGCTAGGAATTCTAAATTTATTCTTAGGAATTCTAGTTTTTCTGGGGGTTAGGGGTGTCTTTTTAAGAATTTTAGAATTCCCTACTAAAATTCCCTGCGTCATTGCGAGGCTTTGAAAAAAGAGAGCAATCTCGTTCAAAATTCCGTCTAAAATTCCGTCATTATGGGGGAGCAAAGCAAAGGTAGCAATCTCTAGGAATTTTAGATTTTTATTCTAGGAATTCTAAAATATAAAAATCACAAAGAAAAGATTTGCTAATTATCCTTAGCAAAATACCAAGTAATTGCTAAAATTATGCTATTATTTGAGTTTTTAAAGGATTTTTATGTATAAGCATTTTTTTAAACGCATTTTAGATTTTATTGCTGCTTTGCTTTTGCTTATTTTATTTTCGCCTATTATGCTTTGGGCTGCGTGGCGCATAAGGCGTGAGCTTGGCTCGCCGGTGCTTTTTACCCAAGCACGCCCTGGCCTAAATGCCAAGATTTTTAAGATTTATAAGTTTCGCACGATGAGTGATGAGCGTGATGCAAATGGTAATCTGCTGCCCGATGAGCTTCGCCTAAAAGGCTTTGGCGCAAAGCTTAGAGCTTCAAGCATTGATGAGCTGCCACAGCTTTTTAATGTGCTAAAAGGTGATATGAGCTTTATTGGCCCACGCCCTTTGCTTGTAGAGTATTTGCCGCTTTACTCTCCTAGGCAGGCTAGCAGGCACTCTGTGCGCCCTGGTATAACTGGCCTTGCGCAAGTAAATGGCAGAAACGACATCAGCTGGGCAGCAAAGCTAGAATACGACGCCATTTATGCTGAGAATTTAAGCTTTTTGCTTGATATTAAAATCGCATTTCTTACCATAAAAAAAGTGCTAAAAAAAGAAGGCGTAAGCAAGGCTGGCATGGTTACTACGGAGAAGTTTAATGGCAAAAACTAAAACTATATACATTTACGGTGCTGGCGGGCATGGGCTAGTTTGCGCTGATATCGCTAGGGCTGTGGGATACGAAAATATCATCTTTTTAGACGACAGCCCTGCTCTTGATAGCGATATAACCTCGCTTTGCTATCACGACGAGCTTGAGCGTTATGATATGTTTGTAGCAATAGGTTCAAGCACAGTGCGAGAAAAAATCAGCCAAAAAATCCAAAACGCAGGCTTTAATCTAATAAGCCTAATCCATCCAAATGCGATTATCTCAAGCTCTGCTAGCCTCTCAGCTGGCGTGTGCGTGATGCCAGGGGCTATCATAAACGCAAAGGCTAAAATCAGCTCAGGCGCTATCATAAACTCTGGCGCACTCATAGAACACGAATGCACTATCGGCGAGTATGCTCACATCTGTCCGCGAGTAGCGCTTGCTGGGGCTTGCGTGGTGGGCGCTCATGCGTGGGTTGGAATAGGCAGCTGCACTATTCAGGGTATAAAAATCGGCACAAATGCTATGATAGGCGCAGGCTCAGTTCTCGTGCGAGATATCCCAGATAACGCAAAAGCCTATGGCAATCCAGCCAAAGTGCGCTAGGAATTCTAGAATTTAAAATTCCTTGGGAATTCTAGAATTCCATACTATGTCATCGCCCAGCTTGACTGGGCGATCTCATTACAAAGAATTTAGAATTCCATATAGAGATCCCCCAGTCAAGCTGGGGGATGACAGGGACTAGGGAGTTTTAGAATTTAAAATTTTTGCCTTAAAATTCCTTAGGAATTCTAGAATTTCTAGGCTTTTTGGCTTTAGGAATTCTAGAATTTAAAATTTTTGCCTTAAAATTCCTTGGGAATTCTAGAATTCCTAGATATTTTTGCTATAATACCTTTGCCTGAATAGTTCGTGGCACGTTTTTATGGGGGTCTAACGAAATAGTATTGGCAAGATCGCTTGCGTGCGGTGTGATGACGGCGGGCTAGTCCGCGCTGTCCCTAAAGTGCGTGGCTCATTGCAAGTTTGGCTTATGTAGGCCGAGCAAAGGAACGGACGGCTATTTGGGTATAAAAGGATATAAATGAAAGTTTTGATAATAGGAAATGGTGGGCGTGAATACGCTATTGCTAGAAGGCTAAAAAATGATGGTTGCGAGCTTTTTGTAGCACCGGGTAATGCTGGGACTGCAAAAATCGCTACAAATGTTGATATAAAGGGCTTTGATGAGCTTGCTACTTGGGCAAAGGATAATGAAATCGAGCTTTGCGTAGTTGGCCCTGAAAATGCTCTAAGTGATGGCGTGGTTGATATTTTCAAAAGTCATGGGCTAAATATCTTTGGTCCTAGCAAGGCAGCAGCTAGATTAGAGGGCTCAAAGGCCTTTATGAAGGAGTTCTTAGCTCGCCAAAATATCCGCACAGCACGCTTTATAAACACGCATGATAAAGCAGAAGCAGATGAGTTCATTGAAGCAATTTTTAATGGCGGAAATCGCAAAATCGTAGTAAAAGCCGATGGGCTCTGTGCTGGAAAAGGCGTGATAATCGCTTCTAGCGCAGATGAGGCAAAGAGGGCAGCTGCTGATATGCTAAGTGGTGCTAGCTTTGGTGATGCTGGCAAAAGAGTGGTGATTGAGGAGTTTTTAGATGGCTTTGAGCTAAGCTTTTTTGCTATTTGTGATGGCAAAAACTTCGTTAGTTTGCCAGTAGCCCAAGATCATAAAAGACTAAAAGATAACGATGAGGGTCCAAATACTGGCGGCATGGGGGCTTATGCGCCAAGTATGCTAGCAAACGCAGCTCTTATTACTAGAGTAGAAAATGAGATTGTTCGCCCTACGCTTGATGGTATGAGCCGTGAGGGCGCGCCTTTTTGTGGAGTGCTTTTTGTAGGGCTTATGGTAGTTGAGGGTACGCCTTATGTGCTTGAGTTTAATGTGCGTTTTGGTGATCCTGAGTGCGAGGTGCTAATGCCTTTGATCGAAGGAAATTTTGCAAAAACTTTGCTAAATGCAGCGCAGGGCAAGCTAGAAGATATCAAGCTTGCTGGTAAGTTTGCTGTGGGTGTGGTGATGGCAAGCCATAACTATCCATATGGCGCAAGTAAGCCAGCGCAAATTTTTGTAGAAAATGAACCTGAGGGCTCTCACATCTGCTACGCAGGCGTTAGCGATGATGCTGGCAAGCTAGTAGCAAGTGGGGGGCGAGTTCTAGTGGCTGTGGGACTAGGCACTAGCATAGAAGCAGCGCAGGCTAAGGCCTACGAGCTGGTTGGCAAAATCAGCTTTGAGGGTGCGCAGTGGCGCAAAGATATAGCCTATCAAGCATTAAGAAAATAAAATTACCTAGGAATTCTAGAATTCCTAGAACTTAAATCTAGAATTCCTAAACTAGAATTCCTTAAACTAAAATTCCCAATCTAGAATTCCTTAAACTAAAATTCCCAATCTAGAATTCCCTAAACTAGAATTCCTAGGGCTTAAATACCCCCTAACCCCCAAAAACTAGAATTCCTAGAATCAAAATCTAGAATTCCTTGAAAAAATCACGAAAATTTTCTAAAAATAAAGCAATTCAAAGCAAAATCTGCTAAAATACAGCTTTAAATATTTTTGATTGGGTAAAAAAATGGAGAGTATCGCTGAACGCTTAGAGCGTGAAAATATCAAGCTCGCAAGCTTTAATAAACGCTTGTTTGCGTATTTGATCGATGATGTGATTATCTCGGCGCTATTTTTTGTGATATATTATGATGCGTTTAAAAACGCTGCTAGCGATGCGCAGACGATGATAGCTGTGATAAACTCGTTTATTTGGCAATTAGTACTTTTAAAGGTGCTTTATCATACATTTTTTGTGTGGCGATACGGCGCAAGTCTTGGCAAAATCGTGATGGGAATCATGGTGCTAGATGGCGAAATTTTAGACTTTCCAAGCCTGCCAAAGGCACTAATTAGAGCTTGCGTGCGGATTATAAGCGAGTGGTGTTTTTATCTAGGATTTATCTGGATGCTAGGAAATGCTGCTAAGCAAAGCTGGCATGATAAACTAAGTGGGACTATTGTTTGTGAAAATAAATAAATCTTTTATACTTTTTGCGCTGTTTTTATCTAGCTTACAAGCTAGGGTAGAAAATGTAGAGTTTGTGGCAAAAGAAGTCCATAAAGAGGGCTCAATAGTAACAGCCACCGGCGATGTGCTAGTATATAGCCCAAGCTACTTAATAAGCGCAAAAAGAGCCAAATACGACGAAAAAAACGAGATTGTAGAGCTTTTTGAAAATGTAAGTATTTTGCGAAATAATGAAGAAGCTACAAACTCAAATTACGCAAAAATAAATCTAAAAACAAATGAAATCATCACAGATAACGCCTTTGCTATGCATCAAAGCAAAGAGCTGTGGATAGCTAGCGAGCAGTTTTGTTCAAGCGATGCTCGCATAGATACAAGCAAATCAATAGTCTCAAGCTGTAATGTGGATGAGCCTGACTGGCATATAGAGTATAAAGATGGATATTTAGATAAGCAAAAAAAATATCTACATATTTATAATCCAGTTTTTTATGGAAATTTACCTTTTGTTGGCAATACGCCTTTGTTTTATTTACCTTATTTTGGCTTTAGCACCGATAAAACTCGCAGAACTGGCTTTTTAACGCCTAACATTGCGTTTTCAAAAAGCGAAGGGTTGTTTTTTGAACAGCCTTTTTATATAGCTGAGTATAACGAGTGGGATTTAGAGCTAAATCCGCAGATTCGCACAAACCGTGGTGCTGGACTATATGCTACATTTCGTTTTGCAGATTCGCCTTATTCTAGCGGATATATTCGCACAGGATTTTTCAAAGACTCTAAAAAATACCAAGACAAAAACAGCCTAAAATACAGCACTCATACAGGCGTTGAGGTAGAATACGATAGAGACAAGCTAGCAAAATACCTAGTTAATGGCGATTATGGCGAGGGGCTTTATGTGCGTTTTAAGCATTTAAATGACTTTGATTATTTAAACTTGCGTGAAAATGGCAACTCAGCCTATGACTCTTTGGTTCACTCAAAAATAAATTATTTTGTAAATACAAAAGAGCATTATTTTGGTATTTATGCAGATTATTACATAAACACAGCTAAAATCGCTACAAAATACGGCAATAAAGACACGCTTCAAGAATTGCCTACTTTACAATATCACAGCTACTTAGATAGCTTTTTAAGTAAAAACCTTACTTACTCACTAGATGTAAAATACCATAACTATACTAGAAAAATAGGCACAAAAGCGCAACAATTTGAGCTAAATCTGCCTGTGGGGCTAAACTTTACTTTGCCTGGCGAGTGGGCAAACCTTAGCTACACGCACAATCTTTATGCCTCGCACATAAGCTATCAAAAAAGCTTTGAGCTAGATAAAAATGGCTTTATGAGAGACAAAAATAATGAAAAATATGCTCGTAGCTGGAGCGAGATAGCACTAAGCAGTGATTTAGCTAGGGCTTATGACGCCTTTGGTGGGCTATTTCATACTATGAACTTAAAACTTTCTTATATCCAGCCAGGATATAAATACGGAGAAATCGCAGAGCGTTTGTATGCTTTTGATAAAGATGAGAGCGAAGAAAACTTTGTAGAGCGTCTTGATGAAAAATATCAAAGACAAACGCTAAATGCTGGCATCATTCAGTATCTTTTCAATAGTGATAATAAAAAAATCCTAAGACACTCTTTAAATACTAGCTATTACACAAACAAAGGCAGGTTTGCAACTACTGATAATCGCCTTGATTTGTATTTTGATTATTTTACTGCTTTTAGCAAGCTTACTTACGACCATGAAAAAAAGAAGCTAATCTCTGCGCAAAATGGTATAGCTGCTACTTATAATAAGCTATATTTTGATATTCGTGATAGCTATGATGTGAAATTTGATGACCTTAATATAAAAAGCAAATCACATTTTTTACAAACATCAGCGCATTATACCTTCCCAAAAGACATAAGGGTATTTGGATCTTATGCTTATGATTATGTAGAAAAATACACAAAAATGTGGCAAATAGGTATCTCTCAATATCGCAAATGCTGGAATTATGGAATTTACTTTAGGCGCAATACAGACCCTATAAACACCTCATATGGCCCTGAGCCAAAGACTAAAAATAGTGTAATGGTATTTTTTGCCTTTTATCCTTTTGGTGATTTTAACTATGACTTTTCGCTTAAATCAAAAGATGTGATGTATTAAAAGAGAAAAAATGTTTGAAGATCAAATAAATGCTGCTGATATACTCTTTGATATGCTCCCAGCCGAGCAGTTAAAAAGTAGTAATTTTTTATTAGTTTGTCTTAGTTTAGAAGGTGTTGCTTTTTGTAACCACTTAGCTAGCAAGCTTGATCTTGATTATGAGCTGTTTTTTAGTGCTGGCATAATGGCGCCAAATAACCCTGAGTGCGAGATAGCCTGCGTTGGAGAGAGTGAAGAGATAGTGCTAAATGATGCTCTTATAACTTGCTTTGGTATCACACAAGACTTTGTATATGGTCAAGCAAAAAGAGTGTATGAAGAAAAAGTGCTAAAACAAGTTTATAAATACCGCAAAGGCAATTTGCTAAGTTTTATAAAAGGGCGAAATATTCTTTTGGTAAATGATGGCTGCGAGAGTGGCGCAAAGCTAACAGTAGCAGCCAAGAGCATGGCTAGCCTTGGGGCAGCTAGTATTAGCCTTGCTTGTGCGGTGATGCCTGAGAGCTTAGCTATTAGCTCGGCTGCTTTCTTAGACTTTATTTACTGCGCAAAAAAGGCGCAAAAGTTTGTAAACACAGCATTTTATTACAAAACCAAACTAGTTTTTAGTGAAGCTGAGGTGCTAAAAATCCTAGAAGAAAGCCCACACTACCTGCCACTTCAAAAAGTAAAAGAACAAAGCAAAGAACAAAATAAAGAGCAAATCAAGGAGTAAAGATGAAAGTTCAAGTAGATTTACAAAACCAAACACAGATTTTTGAGGTTAATAAAGTCGCTCGTCAAGCCGCAGGAGCAGCACTTTTGCGTATAGGAAAAACAGTATTATTAGCTACAGTTGCGCGTGATCCTGAGCCTGTGAGTGAGGATTTTTTGCCCCTTACAGTCCAATACATTGAAAAGCAATACGCAGTAGGCAGAATTCCTGGTGGATATATAAAGAGGGAGACAAAGCCGGGGGATTTTGAAACTCTTACTTCTCGCATTATAGATCGCTCTTTAAGACCACTTTTTCCAAAAGGCTATACTTATCCAACACAAATAACCGTGCTAGTGCTCTCAGCTGATGAGACTACAGACCTTCAAACAGCAGCACTAAATGCTGCCTCAGCTGCTCTTTATCTAAGCGATATTCCTGTTAATTATAATGTTTATGGTGTGCGTGTGGGCTGTATAGATGGCGAGTTAAAACTAAATCCTAGCCTAGAAGAGCTAGAAAACTCTACACTAGATCTTTATCTAGCAGGACACAAAGACGAGCTACTTATGATAGAAATGCGCTCACTGCCAACAAGTGATAATATAGGGACTCTAAGTCTTGCAGATAGCTTTATAGATTTGCCCCAAATCTCTCAAAATATGAACGAGTTTAGCGAATCTAGAATTCTTGAAGCTATAAATCTAGGCGCAAAAGCCATAGAAGAAGCTAGCGCAAAATACGAAGCTGCCTTTGCCCCATATAAAAAAGCAGATGTAAATATCGCACTTCGCAGTGAGGTTCATAATCAGGCAGTCTATGAGCATATAAAAAATTCCTACGCTAGCGAAGTAGCAATAGCTATAAACCAAATGGCAAAAAGCGAAAGAGCTAGCGAGCTTAATATAATCGCAAATAAAATTTTAGCTAGTGATATAGCTAGAATAGAAAACTGGACTAGCGAAGAAATCTCAAATGCCCTTGATAAATACAAACGCAAAGTAGTAAGAGAACAAATCATAAACGAAGGACTAAGAGCAGATGGCAGAAGACTTGATGAGGTTCGCCCTATTAGCATAGAGACAAATATCTTGCCTTGCGCGCATGGTAGCTGTCTTTTTACTCGTGGGCAAACACAAGCTTTGGTAGTAGCCACTCTTGGTGGGGATAATGATGCGCAGCTAAGCGAAATGCTACACAAAAAAGGCGCAGTGCCTGAGAGATTTATGTTTAATTACAATTTCCCTGGCTTTAGCGTGGGCGAAGCTAGCATGATAAAAGCCCCAGGGCGCCGTGAGCTTGGGCATGGAAATCTAGCAAAAAGAGCTCTTTATCCTAGTATAGATTTAGCTAGTCCTTATACTATTCGCTTAGTTAGCGAGATACTAGAGAGCAATGGTTCTAGCTCTATGGCTAGCGTTTGTGGTGGCTCTTTGGCTCTAAGGGCAGCTGGAATAAACACCGTAAAACTAGTAGCAGGCGTGGCAATGGGACTAGTTTTTGAGGGTGAAAAACACGCCGTGCTAACTGATATCATGGGGCTAGAAGACCACGATGGCGATATGGACTTTAAGGTAGCTGGTACAGATGAGGGTATAACAGCCTTGCAAATGGATATCAAGCTTGGCGGCATAAAAGAAGAGGTGCTAAAAGAAGCGCTAGAACAAGCTAGACTAGCTAGAATTCACATCCTAGGGCTTATGCAAAACGCAGATGAGCAAATAGTGCTAAATGAAGATGTATTGCCAAAGCTAGAGCTTTTTAGCGTTGATCCTAGTAAAATCGTAGACATCATCGGTCAAGCTGGCAAAACCATAAAAGAAATTATAGAAAAATGGGGCGTTGGCATAGACCTTGATAGAGATAAAGGCGAGGTAAAAATCACAGGCTCTGATAAAAGCTCAGTTGATGGCGCAAAAGAACACATTCTAGAAATCACGCAAAATAGCTCTAGCAAGGGCAAACCAGCACCTAAGTTTAGGGCTGATATACACTCATTTAGCATAGGCGAGCGCTTTAATGGTGTGGTAAAAAACAAAACCGCCTTTGGAGCATTTATCAGCTTGCGTGATGGTATGGATGGACTTCTTCACATCAGCAAGATAAAAGGCGAACTAAAAGAAGGCGATAGTATAAAAGTAAAAATCGCCGATATCAAAAATGGCAAGATTTCTTTGGAATTATGTGAGTAGGGAATTCTAGAATTTCTATAGGGAATATTTTGAAAGATTTTGTTGGAATTCTAGAATTCCTATACGAAAGATTTTGAAAGATTTTGTTGGAATTCTAGAATTCCTTGTTTTTAGTCTACTTTTAATGCTACAAAATAAGTAGGAATTCTAGAATTTCACGAACTTTAAGTAAAAATTTGGCAAAATTGCACACTCAAAATTTTTTTAAGGCTTTAAAATATGGATATGGCTACCTTGCTGGGAATGATATTATCAGTTACCAGTATCTCTATCGGCGACATTTTGGAGGGTGGTAACCCACTGCATGTTATTCACCTAAGCTCTTGTATGATCGTGATCCCAACGGCGATGTTTTCATCTATGACAGCTACAAACAAACGCTATGTTGGTCCAGCTTTTAAAGAGCTTGGCTTAGTTTTTAAAGGTGCTGGCGTGGATCTAAACAAGCGCATTGAAGAGCTTGTTGGCTACTCGCAAGTCGCTAGAAAAGACGGAATTCTAGCCCTAGAGGCAAAGGCAGCTAACATTGATAATGAGTTTTTAAAAACCGGTCTTAGCATGCTAGTTGATGGTCAGCCAATAGATGAGGTAAAAGAAAATCTTGAGCTTGAAATGGAAGTAACTGAGGAGTATTACCACGAGTGTGCGCACTTTTGGATACGAACAGGAGAGAGTTGCCCTACATTTGGACTAGTTGGAGCCGTTATGGGTCTAATGCTTGCACTTCAGCTACTTGATAACCCACAGGCGATGGCAGCTGGTATTGCGGGTGCCTTTACAGCGACGGTTACTGGAATTATGGGTGCGTATGCGTTTTTTGGTCCGTGGGGAAATAAGCTAGTTAATAACTCAAAAGACATTATCCGTGAGCGTGCGCTTATTATCGAAGCATTAGTGGGCATCGCAGAGGGCTCAAACCCACGCAACTTAGAGGCGAAATTATTTAATTTTCTAGAAAAATCTCAACCTAGAGTTTCGCAGTTTAACTAAAATGGCAAAGAAAAAAAAGTGTCCTGAATGTCCCGCCGGCGAAAAATGGGCGGTACCATACGCAGACTTCCTTTCATTGCTACTAGCGCTGTTTATTGCGCTATGGGCTATATCAGAGTCAGATGCTGCAAAGGCAAATGAAGTAAAAGAAGCCTTTATCCAAATTTTTGATTTTCCTAGGGCTGAGAGTCCAACAAAGAAAAAGGACGCTGAGCGCTCAGGTCAAAGCGAACGCACAGCACAAAGTAACTCGCGCACGATCGAAAACTCAAATCAAGAAAACAAAAACAACGAACGCTACAATGTAGCCCTAGACCAAGCTGAAAATCAAGTAGCAATAGACCTGCCAACTTCAGTGCGCTTTGATAAGCTTAGTTCAGATGTTACCACAGAAGAGACAAAGATTTTTTTGCGAACTGTGAGCATGATAATCTCAAAGCTACCAAGTAGCGTAGATGTAGAAGTTAGAGGCTATGCTGATGATAATGCTGATTATGTAGAAAACTACCGCCTTTCAGCTGCTCGCAGCTTTACTGTGCTAAATCACCTTATAGCAAACGGCTCAGATCCAAGGCAAATGCAATTTTCAGCCTATGCTAATAATTTTAGCGGTTTTAGAAGTGAAAAAGATTTACAAATCGCAAAAATTTATTTTCGTATAGACAGAGATGATATAAAAACGCAAAAATCAGTGCTAGACCTAATCGGCGCAGTAGCCCCAGCTAATGAGCCAGCCCAGGATATCACGCCAAATATTGCTCCAAATTTAGCCCCAGGAGCACCAGATGTAGTGGGCAATATCACAGCAAATTAGGATTTTGGTATGAAAAAGCGAATAGTTATAAAGGTTGGCTCTCATGTGCTAAGCGAGCATGGCGCACTTTGTGATGAGAGAATGGACGCACTTTGCGGGCTTATTGCTGAGCTTATGGGTGTTTATGATGTGATTTTAGTAAGCTCAGCAGCTATTAGCGCAGGGCAGAGTAAGATAGATTTAAAGCGTGATAGCGTAGTTCACAAGCAGATTTTAGCAGCTGTAGGTCAGCCTCATCTCATGGCTACTTATGAGAAAAAAATGAGCGTTTATGGCAAAAAAACAGCCCAGCTTCTACTAAATGCGGCTGATTTTGACTCAAAGCACCGTAGCACACACGCTAAAAATTTAGTTTTTGGGCTTTTAAAACTTGGAATTTTGCCTATAATAAATGAAAATGACGCCACAGCTACAGCTGAGATTGTTTATGGCGATAATGATAGGCTCTCAGCCGATGCTGCGCTGTGCTTTGATGCTGATATGCTGGTGATGCTAAGCGACATAGATGGCTACTATGATAGCAATCCAAGCCAAAACAAAAACGCCAAGATCCGCCCAGTAGTAAATACTATAAATAAGGCTGAAATAGCAAGCGCAGGCGGTGCTGGCAGTGAGCATGGCACAGGTGGAATAGCTACAAAGCTAATAGCTGCTAGCATGCTTTTAGCGCAGGGCAAGAAAATGTTTTTGGCTAGTGGTTTTGATTTATCTGCGGTGCGTAGCTTTTTGCTTGATAACAAGCAAAATGGCGGCACGATTTTTGAGAATTAAAATTTGAGAATTTTGGAATTCCTAGAATTCTAAACTGAATTCTTAACTGGAATTCCTAGAAGTTTTATTGGGAATTTTGGAATTCTTAGAAATTTAATTTAGAATTCCCTAGAAAGTTTTTATTGGGAATTTTAGAATTCCGGGAATTCTAAACTAGAATTCCCAGAATTTTTTATTGGGAATTTTAGAATTCCTTAGAATTTTTATTAGGAATTCTAGTTTGCTTAAAGAGTTTTTATGAAAAAAATAGTTTTTATGGGTACGCCAGATTACGCCCTTAGCGTGCTAAAAGCACTTTGTGAGCATTTTGAGATTGTAGGCGTTTTTACTCAGCCTGATAAACCAGTTGGCAGAAAGGCAGTGCTTACTCCCCCGCCTGTAAAAGAATTCGCACTTAGCAAGGGCTTTGCTATTTTTCAGCCACAAAACCTAAAAAACGGTGCAGCAGCGCAAATTGCTCTTTTAAAACCCGATTTTATCGTAGTGGCTGCTTATGGGCAGATTTTGGGCGAGGATATTTTAAGCATTGCGCCTTGTATAAACCTGCATGCTTCGATTTTGCCAGAGTTTCGTGGTGCTAGTCCCGTGCAGCAAATGGTGCGAAATGGCAAAAAACTTGGCGGCATAACAGCTATGAAAATGGGCGCAGGGCTTGATGATGGCGATATGCTAGGCTTTGAAGTTTGCGATATAGAGGGCAAAAGTAGCGCAGAGCTTTTTAGCATTTTTGCCACTATGGCTGGCAAGCTAGCTCTTAAAACGCTAGAAAATTATGAAAAAATCAATCCTATAGCGCAGTTTTCAGCCCTAAGCTCAAAATGTAAAAAAATCAAAAAAGAAGAAGGTCAAATCAGCTTTGATGATGAAATTAGCATAATTTGGCGCAAGTTCTTAGCCTTTAATCCTTGGCCTAGCATTTATTTTAGCAATGGTACAAAATTGCTTAAAATCAAAATTCACAGCCAAAATGTAGCTGATGAGCAAATTGGCAAAATTTGCGCTATAAATCAAAATAGCTTTTGCGTGGGAGCAAAAAAAGGATTTGTGGAGATTTTTAGCATTCAAGAAGCAGGCAAAAAAGCCCTTGAGGCAAAAGAATATTTAAATGGTAAAAGGCTAGGTCTTGGAGATAATATATTTAGCTAATTGCGACTCAACGCAAACTAGGCTCATAGAAGCTCTAAAAAATGGCGAGTTAGAAGCTCCGGTCATACTCACAGCCGCTAGCCAAAGTGCAGGATATGGCAGCAGGGCAAATCTTTGGGAGAGCGAAGAGGGCAATTTGTATTTTAGCTTTGCTTTAAAACAAGATATGCTGCCTGATGATTTGCCACTTAGCGCAATTAGCATTTATTTTGCTTATCTTATGACGCAGATTTTGCGCTCGCTTGGCTCAAAAGCGTGGCTAAAGTGGCCAAATGACTTTTATTTAGAGCAAAAAATCGGGGGAATTCTAAGCACAAAATTCCGTGATTTTGTAGTATGTGGCATAGGCATCAATATAGCCAAAGCACCGATATACGCGCAAACTTTAGATATTGATATAGAGCCGATGACGCTTTTATCGCACTTTGAAAAAAGTTTGAAAAATTTGCCAAAATGGAAAGAGATTTTAAGCAAATTCTTGCTAGAATTCGAAAAATCAAAAAAATTTAGCGTTCACATAAACGGCAAAGCAACGCCTCTTCGTGATGCAAGCCTAGCAGATGATGGCGCAATTATCATAAATAATAAAAAGGTATATTTAGCAAGATGAGCGAAGTAATAACAATAGCTAATCAAAAAGGTGGAGTAGGCAAAACCACTACCGCTGTAAATCTCTCAGCTTCACTAGCAGTAGCAGGCAAAAAGGTGCTTTTGCTTGATATAGACCCACAGGCAAACGCAACCACTGGGCTTGGATTTTCACGCAGAGACTATGAATTTAATATTTACCATGTGCTAACTGGCAGCAAAAAGCTAAGTGAAATCGTGCTAGAAACTCAAATCCCTGATCTATACCTAGCTCCATCAAATATTGGTCTAGTAGGTATTGAACAAGAGTTTTCTCGCGATGAACAAGACTATAAAACCATCTTGCGTGAAAAAATCAGCGAAATTGCTAAAGAATATGACTATATCATCATTGATACACCGCCAACTTTGGGTAGTCTTACTATAAATGCGCTTTGTGCTAGTGCTAGTGTGATTATTCCTATTCAGTGCGAGTTTTACGCTATGGAGGGACTTGCGCAGATTTTAAATACCATCAAAGTAGTAAAAGAAACCATAAATAAAAAACTAAAAATCAAAGGCTTTTTGCCAACAATGTATAGCGCACAAAATAACCTATCAAAAGAAGCAGTAGCCGATCTAAAAGACCACTTTAAGAGCAAGCTATTTAAAACTGGAGAAGAGTTTATCATTATCCCACGAAATGTAAAGCTAGCTGAGAGTCCAAGCTTTGGCAAACCGGTGATTTTATACGATGGTAAATCAACTGGTTCTATCGCTTATCAAAGCCTAGCAACATCGATAATGAGGTAAAAAATGGCACTTGGCAAAGGACTTAGCGCACTTTTAGATGATGCCCAGTTTGACTATGATAGAGAGTTAAATAGCAATAAAGTTCTAGATATCAATCTTTCTTATATCAAAGCAAATCCGTTTCAACCTCGCAAAAACTTTGATGAGAGTGCACTAAAAGAACTCTCAGCTAGTATAAAAGAACACGGACTAATACAGCCAATAGTGGTGCTAAAACGCAGTGAAAAAGACTACTTGCTAATAGCAGGTGAGCGCCGTATGCGTGCTACAAAAATGCTAGGAAAGACCCAAATAAAAGCGATTGTGCTAAGCACAGCTGAAAAAAACCTGCGAGAACTAGCCTTAATAGAAAATATCCAAAGAGAAAATCTAAATCCAATAGAGCTAGCAAAATCACTAAAAGAACTAATCAGTGAACACGATATAACACAAGAAGAACTAGCAAGTTCGCTAAAAAAATCACGTACTTGGGTTACAAATACCCTGCGTCTACTAAGTCTAGATGAGAAAACACAAAAACTAATAGAAGATAAAAAAATCTCAAGCGGACATGCAAAAGTGCTAGTAGGGCTTAGCAAAAATGATGAAAAAATGCTAACTGATAGCATAGTAGGGCAAAATCTAAGCGTAAGAGATACTGAAGAGCTAGTAAAAAAAATCAAAAAGCCAAAGAGTGCAGATGAGCTAAATAGTGGTGTTTTAAAGCTAAAAAATCGCTTTAAAGAACTAGGTTTTTCAAGCACTACAAGTGGGAATAAAATCACTTTGAGCTTTAAAGAACTTAAAGAAATTGATAAATTATTGGCAAAATTAAGCAAAGTTTAGACTTTATTATTGTAAGATTACAAAAAATTTTTGAGAATTTATAGGGAATTCTAGAATTCTCAAACTTTATGAAAGGGGTAAAATGCTTGAAATTGATCCAAAACTGCTTGGAATTACAGTAGTAGTTTTTCTAGTTATGATTTACTTGCTAAATGTGATTTTATACAAGCCTATTTTAAGCTTTGTGGATAACCGTAATGAAAGCATCGCAAATGAAGAAAAAGAGCTTTCAAAATACGGCAACGACACAAAAAAATATGAAGAAGAGTGTGCTGCTATCCTAGCAAGTGCTAGGGATGAAGTATCTAAGCTAAAAGCAGCAGCTATTCAAAGTGCAAATGAACTTAGCAAGAGTAGAATCGATGCTGAGCGAGATAGACTTGAGGCTGATTATAAGGAATTTGAAGCTAGTCTAAAAACTGAGCAAGAAGCTCTAAAAGTAGCCTTAAGCGATAATTTACCTATAATCAAAACTGAGATAAAATCAGTTTTATCAAAGCTTTAAGGGGTTAGTAATGAAAGCATTATTGTTATTTTTACCATTACTTGCTTTTGGTGCTAAAGATGGTGTGCCTGACTATGATATAGTAGCTAGGACTATTAACTTTGTTATCTTTGCAGGAATTTTATATTACTTCATTGCAAATCCTATCAAAAATGCTTATAAAGGTCGCATTGAAGCTATAGAAAAGAAAATGACGCAATCAAGAAATAAAATTCTTGAAGCCCAACGCAAAGAAGAAGAAGCTAGAACTAAGGCTGAAAAAATGAAGGTTCAGGCTGCTGAGTTTATAGAAAACGGTAAAGTAGAAGCCAAACTACTAAAAGAAAAAATCGAGCGTGATACAGAGTCTGCTATTAGAATTTTAAATGAGAGCTTTGCTGAACAAAAAGAATTCGCTCGCCGTGATAGTGTCCGCAAAACCGTAGCTAGCGTGCTTGATAGCGCATTTAGGGATAAAGATATTGCTGTGAGCGAACAAGCTCTTGTAGATATTATTAAGAAAAAGGTTAGCTAATGCATGAAGTAGTCGCAAAAAAATATGTAGGCGCATTGCTTTCATCTCTAGATGCTAGCGAGATTGCGCAAATTGATAGTGCATTAAGCGATATAAAATCAGCTTTTGCCTCATCAAAATTTGTAGATATAATAAATCTACCAAGTCTAAGTGCTGAGAAAAAGGCTGAGTTTTTACTAAGCCTTGTAGAGTGTAATAGTGCAAAATTTTCAAACTTTTTGCTAACTTTAGCTAAAGCTAAGCGCTTAGAAGCTTTGCCTGATATTTCTAAGGAGTTTTCATATCAAAAAGCTCTTAGAGATAACAAATTCAAAGGCGTAATTTTTAGCTCGTTTGAGCTAAACGAAGCTAGCAAAAAAGAACTAGAAGATAAATTTTCTAAAAAGCTAAACGCAAACATTGAGTTTGAAAGCAAAAAAGTAGATTATGATGGTATCAAAATTGAGCTTTCTGATTTGGGGTTTGAGGCAAGTTTTTCTATGAATTTATTCAAAGAAAAACTAACTGAACATATATTAAAAGCAATTAAATAAGGAGATAGCGTGAGTGCAAGATTAAAAGCAGACGAGATTAGCAGTATAATCAAAGAGCGTATTGCTAGCTACGATCTAAGCGTAAATGTCGAGGAAACTGGAAAGGTCATTTCAGTAGCTGATGGTGTTGCCAGAGTTTATGGTCTTAAAAATGTAATGGCTGGCGAAATGGTAGAGTTTGAAAATGGCGAAAAAGGCCTTGCTCAAAACCTAGAAGAAAGTAGCGTTGGTGTCGTTATCCTTGGTAAAAGTGATAAAATCGTAGAGGGCACCAGCGTTAAACGCCTTGGCAAACTGCTTCGTGTGCCAGTAGGTGATGCTATGATAGGACGCGTGGTAAACTCACTTGGCGAGCCTCTCGATGCAAAAGGCACAATTGATGCAACTGAGAGTAGATTTATCGAAGAAAAAGCAAAAGGTATCATGGCTAGAAAAAGTGTTCATGAACCACTTCAAACCGGTATCAAAGCTATCGATGCTCTAGTTCCAATCGGCCGTGGTCAACGTGAGCTTATCATTGGCGACCGCCAAACTGGCAAAACAACAGTAGCAGTAGATACCATCATTAACCAAAAAGGTCAAGATGTAATCTGTATCTATGTAGCAATCGGTCAAAAACAATCAACCGTAGCTCAAGTGGTTAAAAAACTAGAAGAATACGGAGCTATGGAATATACTATCGTAGTAGCAGCTTCTGCTAGTGACCCAGCAGCACTTCAATACCTAGCACCTTATGCTGGTGTAACAATGGGTGAGTATTTCCGTGACAATGGTCGCCACGCACTTATTGTCTATGATGATCTAAGTAAACACGCTGTAGCTTACCGTGAGATGTCACTTATCCTTCGCCGCCCACCAGGTCGTGAGGCTTATCCTGGCGATGTATTCTACCTACACTCTCGCTTGCTTGAGCGTGCTAGTAAGCTAAGTGATGCACTAGGAGCTGGTTCTCTAACAGCACTACCTATCATCGAAACACAAGCGGGTGATGTATCAGCATATATCCCAACAAATGTTATTTCTATTACAGATGGACAAATCTTCTTGGAGAGCGACTTATTTAACTCAGGTGTTCGCCCAGCGATCAATGTTGGTCTTTCTGTTAGCCGTGTTGGTGGTGCAGCACAAATCAAAGCTATCAAAAAAGTCTCAGGTACACTTCGCCTAGAACTAGCTCAATACCGTGAGCTTCAAGCCTTTGCTCAGTTTGCTAGCGATCTTGATGAGAGCAGCCGTAAACAACTTGAGCGTGGTCAACGCATGGTTGAGGTTCTAAAACAACCTCCATATAGTCCACTTCCAGTAGAAAATCAAGTAGTGCTAATCTATGCTGGTTCTCATGGCTACCTAGATGATATTCCAGCTTCAGCTGTAAATAAATTTGAAGCTGAGCTATATCCGTATATTGAGGCAAAGTATCCTGATATTTTTGAGCAAATTCGTTCTAAAAAATCAGTAGAAAAAGATATTGAAGAAAAACTTGAAAAAGCGTTAAGTGAGTTTAAGGCTACTTTTAGCGCTGAGTAAGGGCGAACATGGCTAGTTTAAAAGATATAAAAAGGAAAATCAAAAGCGTTCAAAATACCCAAAAAACAACGAACGCTATGAAGCTAGTTTCTGTTGCTAAGCTAAAAAAGGCAGAAGAAGCTGCCAAAAAGTCAAAGCTCTATGCACAAAAAATTAGAGATATTTTAAGTGAAATATCGTATAAAATCCACAAATATGGCTCTGCTATTAGCAATCCAAAATTTTACGATGTGGATGCACCGGTAAATAAAGTTGATATCATCTTTATTACCGCAGATAAAGGGCTTTGCGGTGGCTTTAACATGGCGACAATCCATGCTACCCAGAAGCTCATTGAAGAATATAAAGCTAAAAAAGTCAAAGTTCGCCTAAGAGCTATTGGCAAAAAAGGCATTGAGTTTTTTAATTTCCAGGGTATAGATATTTTGGAAAGCTATAGAGGCGTTAGTTCTACGCCTACTTACGAAAAAGCTCAAAGCATTATCGATGAGGCTATAAAAGACTTTAACTCAGGAGCAACTGATAAGATTATCATGGTGCATAATGGCTATAAAAATATGATAAGCCAAGAGATTCGCATCAAAGATATCGTACCGATTCAAATGCCACTTGATATGGGAAGCGCTGAGAAGTTTGACTCTTTGATGGAAGTTGAGCCTAGCAATGAAGATGATACTATCATCGGCGAGCTTTTGAAAAAATACCTAGAATACGGTATGTATTACTCGCTAATAGATAGTCTTGCAGCTGAGCACTGCTCGCGTATGCAGGCTATGGATAATGCTAGTAAAAACGCCAAAGCAAAGGTAAAAGAACTAGACCTTGCTTACAACAAAGCACGCCAAGGCAACATCACCACTGAGCTAATTGAAATTATTAGCGGTGTTGAGAGTATGAAATAATCTAGAATTCTAGAATTCCTAGGATAGAGGAATTCTGGAATTCTTAATGAGTAAAAATTTGCGAAAGGATTAAAAAATGAAGGGTTCAATCAGCCAGATTATTGGTCCAGTAGTTGATGTGGATTTTGCAGACTACTTGCCAAAAATCAATGAAGCCATTGAAGTCAAGTTTGACTTTGAGGGCAAAGCACGCAAACTAGTGCTTGAGACTGCGGCTCACCTAGGTGATAACCGTGTGCGTACTATTGCTATGGATATGACAGATGGTCTTACTCGTGGACACGAGGCTACAGCACTTGGTTCGCCTATTACTGTGCCAGTTGGAGAAGAGGTTCTTGGTCGTATCTTTAATGTTACAGGTGACATTATAGATGAGGGCGAAGAGACTGCGTTTAAAACTCGCTGGAGCATTCACAGAGAAGCACCTAGCTTTGATGAGCAAAGTACAAAAAGCGAGGTTTTTGAGACTGGTATCAAAGTAGTTGATCTACTAGCACCTTATGCAAAAGGTGGTAAAGTTGGTCTATTTGGTGGTGCTGGTGTTGGTAAAACAGTTATTATCATGGAGCTTATCCACAATGTGGCTCACGCTCATAGCGGTTATTCAGTATTTGCTGGTGTTGGTGAGAGAACACGCGAGGGTAACGACCTTTATAATGAAATGAAAGAAAGCAATGTTTTGGATAAAGTTGCCCTATGCTATGGCCAAATGAACGAGCCACCAGGTGCGAGAAACCGTGTTGCGCTTACTGGTCTTACCATGGCTGAGTATTTCCGTGATGAGATGGGACTAGATGTTCTTATGTTTATTGATAACATTTTTCGTTTCTCTCAATCAGGTTCTGAGATGTCAGCGCTACTTGGTCGTATCCCTAGTGCGGTTGGTTATCAACCAACTTTGGCTACTGAGATGGGTAAGCTTCAAGAGCGTATTACATCGACCAAAAAAGGCTCAATCACATCAGTTCAAGCTGTATATGTGCCAGCAGATGACCTTACTGACCCAGCTCCGGCTACTGTTTTTGCTCACCTTGATGCGACTACAGTTCTTAACCGTGCTATTGCAGAAAAAGGTATTTATCCAGCTGTGGATCCACTAGCATCTACTTCTCGTGTGCTTGATCCGCAAATAATCGGCGAAAATCACTATAAAGTAGCTCGTGGCGTTCAATCTGTGCTTCAAAAATACAAAGACCTTCAAGATATCATCGCTATTCTTGGTATGGATGAGCTAAGCGAAGAGGACAAACTAGTAGTTGATCGCGCTAGAAAAATCGAGAAATTCCTTTCTCAACCATTTTTCGTAGCAGAGGTGTTTACAGGTAGCCCAGGCAAATATGTAACACTAGAAGATACAATCAATGGCTTTAAGGCGATTTTAGAGGGCAAATATGACCATTTGCCAGAAAATGCTTTCTATATGGTAGGAAATATCGAAGAGGTCGTAGCAAAAGCTGAAAAATTAAAGGCGTAACCTGTGGAAACTTTACATTTAGAAATCGTAACACCTAATGGTTTGATATTTTCTAACGATGTAAAAAGCGTAGTTTTGCCGGGCAAAGAAGGTGAGTTTGGTGTTTTGCCTAGACACGCCTCTTTGGTCTCATTACTAAATGCTGGAGTGGTAGATATCGAACTAAGCAGTGGTAATCATGAAATCGTAGCGGTTGATTGGGGTTATGCAGAAGTGTCTGAAAACAAAGTAGATGTACTTGTAGATGGTGCTATTTTAGTATCAGGTAGCAATGAAAGTGAAATAGCCAAAAAGCTAGAAGATGCAAAAGCTCTTATTGGCAAAATGGGTTATGATGATGCTACCCTAAGAGTTGCTATGACAAAACTAGAAGGCGGGCGTTAGAATACAATGTGGAATGCTATAGCCACTTTTCTTACAAATAGCTCGGCTATTACTATTATAGTGATAGCTTGGCTATCTGTTTATTTTATTTTGAGTTTTACTATTTTGCTTTCACGCTATTTAGCACTTGGTGTTTGGAGAGCAAAGGAACAATCAGCTTTAGAGAGTATTTTGATTGGTGGCAAGATAGAAAACACAAGTTCAGTGCTAAAAAAATGCAGTAGTAGCGTAAATAAAGAAAAACTAGATGTTTACATCGGCTTAGCTGAGAGTAGATCTACTAGCGGGCTTACATTGCTTGCTATAGTAGCTTCTACTTCGCCTTTTATAGGGCTTTTTGGTACTGTGGTGGGAATTCTAGAAACCTTTGCTGACTTAGGCGATGGAGCAGGTGGTATAAATGCTATTGCTCGTTCTATCTCAGAAGCTTTGGTGGCTACTGGATGCGGTATTTTTGTAGCGATTCCAGCTTATAGCTTCAATCTTTTGATTAAACGCAAAGCCTATGAAATTGTAAGTCTAATAAAGCGTGAAGCTAGCGTGCTTTTAAGTAACAAATGATAAACTACGACGAAAATCCAGAATTAAATATCACCCCTTTGGTGGATATTATGCTAGTGTTGTTGGCGATTCTTATGGTCGCCATGCCAGCACTTATTTATGAAGAAAAAATCATAGTCCCACAAGGCACACAAAGCAAATCAAAGTCTATGGATAGAAAAGCTTTAACTATCCGCATTACTTTAGATAGAAAAGTTTATATTGATAAAGATATGTTTGAGCTAAGTGCGCTTGCTGACCGTCTTGTGCTACTTCAAAGTCAGTATAGCACAGACTCTCAAGTCTACCTAAAAGCAGATGAGGGGCTAAGATACGCAGATGTTATGAGTGTGCTTCGCTCATTAAAGCTTGCTCGATATAACAATGTCGCATTAGAGACACGATGAAACAGCGCAAAATCGGCGAAAATTTTCCTACATTTAACGCCTTTATTATTTCTCTTGCTATTTATATAGCACTTTTGGGCTTTATAGTGCATAAAGCAGGCACGGCTACGCAAATAGCAGAGAAATACACAGATACGCCTGATGCTTTTATGGATGTTATGATAGTAACAGAAGAAAGAGCAGATGTTATCACTGCGCCAAAGGTAGAAAAACCAGAACCAAAGCCCATAGAACCTGAGCCGCCAAAACCTGAGCCTGATAAAATAGAGCCAGTAGAAGAGCAAATCACTACAAATAAAGCCGTAGAAACACCAAAAGAGCCTGAGCTACAGCCTGCGCCACCTGAGCCAGAACCAGTGGATATGGGAGCGTTATTTAATGATATAAAAGTGCCACCAAAACCACCAGCTAAACCAAAAGCTACTCAAAGCAATAAAAAAAGTGCTAAAGAAAATAAAAGCGCTGAGCAAAAAGCAATGGATGCTATAAATGCCTTGCAAACTAGCGATAAAGTTGCTGCGCCAAAAGCGGGGCTAACTGGTACTTTTGATGAGTTTAAAGGAGCTATCACGCGCATTATAGCCCAGCGCTGGCAAAAGTATCTAGCTAGTTCAAACGATAGCGTAGAAGTTGAGATGACTTTTAGCGCAGATGGTAAACTTTTAAGGTATAATTTCATCTCTCGTTCATATGACCCTGAGTTTCAAAGTAAGGCTAGAGATTTGCTTGAAGGGCTAAAAAGCGTGAAATTCCCAGCTACACCAAGCGGCGAGCGTGAGAGTTTTAAAATAAAATTAAGTGATCAAATTGAATTTGAAATGGAGTAAAAAATGAAAAAAATCCTAGTTTTACTAGTTTTTATAACTAGCATTTTTGCAGCAGATGCGACTATTGAGGTCGTAAATCGTGGTCTAGTTCTGCCTAGAATTCTCATCCAAGACGCCACTACAAACTTTGCTAGCAGCGATGTAAAAGAGCGTTTTTCACGCATGATAGCAGGTGATTTGACAGTAGGTTCTGCTTTTGAGGTGATTGAGGGAATTGAGAAGACAACATACGATGCTCCACTAGGTGCTGAAATAGCTGCTAAAAATCCAGCTTTTGTGCTTCGCTATGAACTAGCTGGCGGTAGTGGCGAGACTATGCTAAAAGTAAAGCTAATTGACACTAAAGATAGCAGTGTAAGATTTGAGGCAAATTATTCTCAAAACGACCTTAAACGCTGGCCTTTTCTATCTCACAGAGCAATCGCTGATATAGCTAGAAATCTTGAGCTCTCACCTATTGAGTGGATGGATAAAAGCATTGTTATTTCGCAGTATACAAAGCCAGGTGAGGCTCGCATAATAATTGCTGATTATACCCTTACTTATCAAAATGTAGTGCTAAGCGGTGGGCTAAATATTTTCCCAAAATGGGCAAATGTAGAACAAAGTGCCTTTTACTACACTACACACGAAAAAGGCAAGCCAACGTTATACAAATATGACCTTGCGACAAGGCAAAAATCACGCATCACAAGCAGTGGTGGCATGGTAGTAGCAAGCGATGTTAGCAAAGATGGCTCAAAGCTACTTCTTACAATGGCTCCAGCTGATCAAAGCGATATTTTTCTCTACGACCTAAACACTCGCTCAGCCAAGCGTATCACAAGCTATTCTGGCATTGATGTAAATGGAAATTTCGTAGATAATGATAGCAGAGTGGTTTTTGTAAGCGATAGAATGGGCAATCCAAATATCTTTGCAACTAGCATAAATGGTGGTGGAGTCGAACAGCTAGTATATCACGGCAAAAACAACAGCTCAGTTTCTACTTGGGAAAATTATGTAGTCTACTCTAGCCGTGAGAGTGGTGCAGAGTATAGCCAGCGCACATTTAATCTATACCTAATCTCTACAAAGAGTGATTATATCCGTCAGCTTACAGCAACTGGGGTAAATACCTTCCCGCGCTTTTCTAGTGATGGCGGCAGCATCGTGTATATCAAAGACGCAGGCAGCCAGAGTGCGGTGGGAATAATCCGTGTAAATGAGAATAAAAGCTTTAGCTTCCCATTAAATCTAGGTAAGCTTCAATCAATTGATTGGTAGAAATTCTAGTTGGCGGAATTCTAGATTGAAGCTCTTACTAAGGAATTCTAGAATTCCTTAGTAAAATTCAGCCTAGTTTAAAGGCAATTTTTATAAAATGCCAACCTTAATCTCAAAAAAAGGATAAACAATGAAAAAAGACATACATCCAGAATATGTTGAATGCAATGTTACTTGCGCTTGTGGCAATACTTTTAAAACCCGCTCAAACAAAGCAGAAATCCGTGTAGATATCTGCTCTGCTTGCCACCCGTTCTTTACTGGTAGCGAGAAAATCGTTGATAGCGCAGGTCGTGTAGATAAATTCAAGAAAAAATACGGCTTACAATAAGCTTTGCTATACTTTTTGCCGACGCCTATTGGCAATTTAGGCGATATCTCAGCTAGATGTCTGGACATCTTAGAGGCTGGTGAAATCATCATTTGCGAGGATACTCGTGTCGGCAAATCACTACTTAATCTACTAAATATTTCTTTAAAAAACAAAGAGTTTTACTGCCTAAACTCTCATAATTTTGATACTTTTATTGCTAATTTTGATGAGCAAAATTTTAATGAGAAATGCTGTATTTACATGAGCGATGCTGGTATGCCTTGTATAAGCGACCCTGGTGCAGAGCTAGTAGAGTTTGCGCAAAATTCTAGAATTCCTTATGAGGTTTTGCCTGGGGCAAATGCACTTTTGCTAGCAGTGGCAGCTAGCGCTCTTGTGAGTAAAGAGTTTAGCTTTTTGGGCTTTTTGCCAAATACTGGTCATCAAAGGCAAGTAGAGCTTGAAAGAGCATTAAATTCTAGAATTCCTACTGTGATTTACGAAAGCCCAAAGAGAATTCTAGATTTAATAGAAAAAATAGCGGGGCTTGAGGCAGAGCGAAAAATCTTTGCGATCAAAGAAGCTACAAAAAAGTTTGAAGCTAAGTTCTTTGGCACAGCAAAAGAAGTAGCAGCTGCCCTAAAAAATGCAAATCTAAATGGTGAATGGGCACTAGTAATCTCAGCCAAAGCTAGCCTAAGTGGCGTAGGTATCAGCCAGGATGATATCTTAGAGCTTGACATCGCTCCAAAAATTAAAGCAAAACTTCTTGCTAAACTCACTGGGCAAAACGCAAAAAAAATTTACGAAAATCTTACAAAATAAGCTAAAAATTTAAAGATTTTAGCTACAATTGCGCGATGATTATTTTTGGTAAACAGTTATTTTTACATATTTTAGATAAGCATAGCCAAAAGTTTAGAGCGATTTATCTAAGCAAAGAGCTTGATAAAACGCTATTTGCGCGTATTGCTAAGCTTGGTCTTAAAATCCAAAAAATAGATGAGCGCAAAGCCCAAAGTCTAGCAAGAGGTGGCAATCATCAAGGCTTTATAGCCGAGGTTGATGAGTTTAGTTTCACGCCCTTTGCTAGCTTGAAAAATGCTAGTAGCATAGTGTTTTTATGCGGTATTAGCGATGTGGGAAATATCGGCTCTATCGTGCGAAGCTCTTTGGCGCTCGGTGCTGATGCTTTAATCATCGCAAACCGCCAAGGACTAAGCGAACAGGGGATTTCTGGTATGCTTAGAACTAGCAGTGGGGCTGGCTATGAGCTTGATATTTGTGTGGTAAATGATGATTTAAGCGCATTAAATGAGCTAAAGCAGGCTGGATTTACCTTGCTTGGAGCTGATGCTAGTGGGCAAGATGTGCGCGCCCTAGCGCCAAAGCCTGAGAAATTCGTTCTTTTAATGGGAGCAGAAGATAAAGGCATAGGTAAAAAAGCTATGGCAAAATGTGATAAAATAGTCGCAATAAAAATGAAAAATAACTGGGATAGCCTAAATGTAGGTGTCGCAACAGCAATATTATTTGATAGGATAAAAAATGGCTAATGAAATAGCAAAACTTTTGGATTTTGACATTAAAGAAGTTCAACGTCAAACAAAAATTCCACTTGAGTACTTAGAAGCCATATATGCTAAGAACTACGACATCCTAAAAGATACAAATCTTAAAGCTTATTTGAGAATTCTAAGCCGTGAGTTTAATATCGATTTAGACGGATATTTGGAGGATTTTGAGAATTACTGCTCTGAGAATTCTAGTGATGATAGTAAAATCCAAGTAAATCCAAGGCTCACAGGCTATGTGGCAAAAGAAAGCAAAAGCTCGTTTGGTTGGCTAGTTTTGGTCTTAATCTTGCTAGGCGTTGGCGTCTGGGGCTTTAAGTTTATAAAGGATTTAGATTTTAATTGGAGTGATTTAAAGCCTGATTTTGGCTCTAAGAGTGAAGTAAATGTAAGCGAAGAAAATATAGCTATAATCAAACCAAATGCTGATGTGATAGAACATATCGTAGTAGATGAGGTGCTAGATCAAAACACTAGTAAAGAAGAAATTCTAGTAGTCGATGAAAATGCTACTACAGAACAAAATTTAGCAGAAGAGCAAATAAAAGAACAAAAAGAAGAAGTGCAAGTAAAAGAGGCCACTGCTAATGTAATAAAAATCATCCCAGCAACAAAAGTGTGGATAGGAATAAAAAATCTAAACGATATGAGCAAACGCTCGCTTAGCACTAGTGAGGCTTACGAGCTAAATACGACTGGAAATCACCTGATTCTTACTGGAAACGGCATGCTAGATCTAGTAAATGGTGATAATAATAAAAGCTACCGCACCCGTGATGCTCTAAGATTTCATATCCACGATGGAATAATCGAGGAAATTGATTATGCAAAATATGTAGAGCTAAATAAGGGCAAAACATGGTAAAAAAAGCTTTTTTTGCTTCTTTTGCTTCTTTGCTTTTTGCTTTTGGGGCTGATTTAAGGGGCGATTTAGGTCACATTTTAGGCGAAAATCACCCAGCAATAGAAAATATAATGCAAAACGAAAGAAGTTTTATAGATGAGCGAAATAATGTAAATTATAATGCGCTTTTTGCTAGGCTAAAAAACCAAGGGCTTTTAGAGCCAAGTAATAGTGCAAATATACAAATAGGCTTCTCTAGCCCTGATGACAACGCTATTTTGATGGTAAAGGCAGTAGGCGAAGTGCTAAGTAAAATGGGTTATAAATACTACCTTACTACGCACTTTGATGCAAATTCGGCTCAGTGGGGCATAGCACTTAGTTCTAGAAACTCACTAGAACCTGGAGTGCTTTATTCTCAGCTAGCTAACAGCAAAATTTATATCAAAAAAATCAGCAAACAAGAAGCAAATTTCTATATTTACGAGCTAGATTTGAGCAGAGCAAGCGTGGATAGCGACACACTAAATATAAATCAAATCCGCCCGCAAAAGCCGTATTTTCTAAATGTAGCAGGTAAAAAAAGCCTTAGTATAGAAGCAGATAGTGATGATAGCTTTCAGCCTTTTATTAGAGTTTTTGATAAAAACCTAAAACTTATCAAAACACAAAAAAGCAATACTATCACATATTCTTTAACCATGGAATTGCCAGCTGGGGCAAACTACGCTTTAATAGAAGATTCTTTTAGCTTAGAAAATATTAAACACGGACTAAAAATCAACCTAAATTAAGGAAAACAAAATGTTTGATGAAATCAGATTTAACACTATTGACCGCTTGCCAAATTATGGTTTTGCCGAAGTTAATGCTATCAAAATGGCAGCACGCAGAAATGGCGCTGATATAATAGACTTTTCTATGGGAAACCCTGATGGCAGAACGCCGCAGCACATCATAGACAAGCTTTGTGAAAGCGCACAGAAGGACAAAACACAAGGATATAGCGTAAGTATAGGTATATACAAACTTCGCCTTGCTATTTGTAACTGGTATAAGCGCAAATACGGCGTGGAACTTGACCCTGAGAGCGAGGCTTGTGCGACAATAGGCTCAAAAGAGGGCTTTGTTCATATGGTTACAGCTATCACAAACCCAGGCGATGTAGCCGTGGTGCCTGATCCTGCGTATCCTATTCACACGCAAGCATTTCTTATAGCTGGTGGAAATGTAGCAAAAATGCCTTTGCCTTATAACCACGAAAACTTTGAGCTTGATGAAAATGAGTTTTTTGCACAATTAGAAAATGTGATAAATGAGACTATGCCACGCCCAAAATATGTAGTAGTAAATTTCCCGCATAACCCAACTACCGTAGTTTGTCATAAAAGCTTTTATGAACGCCTTGTAGCAATGGCAAAAAAGGAGCGTTTTTATATCATTAGCGACATTGCTTATGCTGAGCTTGGCTTTGATGGATATAAAAGCCCAAGTATCTTTGAAGTAGAAGGCGCAAAAGATGTAGCTGTGGAGTGCTACACACTATCAAAAAGCTATAATATGGCTGGCTGGCGTGTGGGCTTTGTGTGTGGAAACCGCAAGCTAGTAGGCGCACTTAAAAAGATCAAATCTTGGTTTGATTATGGCATGTTTACGCCTATTCAAGTAGCAGCCACAGTAGCACTTGATGGCCCACAAGACTGCGTAGAAGAGATACGCAAAAACTACGAGCATCGCCGTGATGTGCTTTGTGATGCATTTGCGCAGGCTGGCTGGGAAGTAGCAAAACCACAAGCTAGTATGTTTGTATGGGGCAAACTGCCTAGCTGCGTGGGGGCAATGGACTCGAAAGAGTTTTCAAAACTTCTGCTAACAAAGGCAAATGTAGCTGTTAGCCCTGGTCTTGGCTTTGGTGCACAGGGGGCTAATTATGTCCGCATAGCGTTAATAGAAAATGATAACCGCATACATCAAGCCGCTCGTAATATCAAAAAATTTCTTAAAGAATTCTAGATGAAAATAGCGATTTTAGGCGTTGGCACTGTTGGCAGTGGTGTTTTAGAAGTTTTAGAGCAAAATGCTAGCATTATAGCAGCTAGGGCTGGTGAGAGTATAACGCCTGTAGCTGCCTTGGTGCGTGATAAAAGCAAGGCAAAAGAAAATGTAAAGCATTTAAAAGTCTATGATGACTTTGATGAGCTTATAGAAAATGATGAAATAGATGTATTTGTAGAGCTTATCGGTGGTGTGGATTTGCCTTATAAGATGATAAAAAAACTTCTTAGCAAGGGTAAGGCAGTAGTAACTGCAAATAAAGCACTTCTAGCCTATCATAGAAGCGAGCTTGAAAGCCTTGCTGGTGAGATACCTTTTGGCTTTGAGGCAAGCGTAGCAGGTGGAATTCCTATCATAAAAGCCCTACGCGAAGGCCTTGCTGCAAATCACATAAATAGCATAACTGGAATTCTAAATGGCACTTGTAATTATATACTTACAAATATGATGAATAAAGGCCTAGCCTTTGATGAAGTGCTAAAAACTGCCCAAGAGCTAGGATATGCTGAGGCTGATCCTACCTTTGATGTAGGTGGTTTTGATGCGGCGCACAAACTGCTTATTTTAGCAAGCATTGCTTACAAGCTTGATGCTAAGCCTGATGATATTTTGATTGAGGGTATTAGCGATATTAGTGCTGAGGATATTTATTTTGCTAGCGAGTTTGGCTACACGATAAAGCTACTTGCTGTGGCAAAAAGAAATGAAAATAACTTAGAGCTTAGAGTTCATCCAGCACTTCTTAGCAAGGATAAAATGATAGCTAAGGTTGATGGCGTGATGAATGCTATTAGCGTAGTTGGCGATCAGGTAGGCGAGAGCCTATACTATGGTGCTGGTGCTGGCAGCAGAGCAACTGCTAGTGCTGTGATAAGTGATCTAATAGACATCGCTCGCAAAATCAAAACCCCTATGCTAGGATATAAAGATAAAGGCCTAGATAGCGGTCTAAAACTGCTAAAAAGTGATGAAATATCAAGTAAGTTTTATTTGCGTCTAAAAGTGCGTGATGAGCTTGGCGTAATTGCCAAAATCACAAATATAATGAGTGCAAATGGTGTCTCAATCGATAGCTTTTTACAAAAACCAAATAGCAACGGAGGCGATGCTACGATATATTTTACAACCCACACTTGTAAAAGTGCTCAAATGAAAGCTCTTATAGATGCTATAAGAACTCTAGAATTTGTAGTGGGTGAGCCTTTTGTAATAAGGATAGAAAAATAGCTACAAAAAATTATAATTTTGGCTTTGAGGCTGAGGATAGAGCGTGCGAGTACTTGCAGAGCTTGGGCTACAATATAATTGAGCGAAATTTTCATAGTAAATTTGGCGAGATTGATATCATCGCCAAAAAAGCCGATATGCTACATTTTATAGAGGTCAAAGCCACAAATACCGCAAACTCAGCTATTTATCGTATCACACCTGCTAAGATGACAAAGATTTTGCGAACGATAGAGTTTTATTTTTTACGCAAAGGAATTATGTGTGCTTATGAAATAGACGCACTTTGTATAGATAAAGACAAAGTGGAATTAATAAAAAATATTACTTTATAAAATATTTAAAAAAATTGCTTTCGTTTATCTTGCGTTATCTTTAAAAATATAGAATTCGCACAAATATTTTTAAGGAGAAAACAATGGGAAAATACATTGAAATTGCTGACAAAGCACAATTTGATAGTCTAGTAGCTGAGGGCGTTACTTTTGTAGACTTTTGGGCTCCATGGTGCGGACCATGCCGTATGCTTGCCCCTATCATTGACGAGCTAGCTGCTGAGTATGAGGGCAAAGCTAAAATTTGTAAAGTAAATACTGATGAGGTTCAAGACCTTGCAGTTGAGTTTGGCGTTCGCTCTATACCAACTATGCTATTTTTCAAAAATGGCGAAGTAAAAGAAACTCTAATTGGTGCGCAAAGCAAAGTAGCAATCAGCGACAAAATCAACTCTCTACTTTAATTCAAAAAGCCCCTTTTGGGGCTTGGAAGTGGCTTGTTAGGCCTGTTTTGGAAGAACAAGGCGTATATTAAAGTAAAATCGTTAATCTTTTGTGAAAAACAAGCTACTTCTATTCATTTTATTTAATCAAAAATTTAAGGAGATAAAATGCTAGATTTAGCAATTATTGGTGGTGGTCCTGCTGGGCTTGCAGCTGGATTGTACGCAACTCGTGGTGGCATAAAAAATGTAGTTATGTTTGAAAAAGGTATGCCAGGCGGACAAATTACATCAAGTTCTGAGATGGAAAACTATCCAGGCGTGCCTCAAGTAGTAGATGGCATCACCTTCATGGCTCCATGGACTGAGCAATGCACTCGCTTTGGTCTAAAAATCGAGATGGAAAACGCAGTTCGTGTAGAAAAAGTTGGCTCTCATTTTGTAGTTCACTTTGAAGGTGGCAAAAGTGTAGAGGCAAAAGCTGTAATCGTAGCCACAGGCTCAAAACCAAAAAGAGCTGGCGTAAAAGGCGAGGATGAGTATTTTGGTCGTGGAGTTAGCACTTGTGCTACTTGCGATGGCTTTTTTTATAAAGGCAAAGAAGTAGCAGTTCTTGGTGGTGGAGATACAGCACTTGAAGAGGCTCAGTATCTTGCAAACATCTGCTCGAAAGTATATCTAATACACAGAAGAGATGAGTTTAGAGCAGCTCCAAGCACAGTAGAGCGTGCTAAAAAATGCGATAAAATCGAGTTTGTGCTAAATGCTGTCGTGGATGAAATCCTAGGCGATGCTAGCGGTGTAACTGGCGTAAAAGTTAGCCTAAAAGATGGTAGCTCTCGCCAAATCAATGTACCTGGAATTTTTACCTTCGTTGGTCTAAATGTTCAAAATGGAGTGCTAAAAGATGATGCTGGCAATAGCATTTGCGAGCTTACACCAGGCGGCAATGTAAAAGTAAATCACAAAATGCAAACAAGCTTGCCAGGTCTTTTTGCAGCAGGCGACTTGCGTGAGGACTCACCAAAACAAGTAGTTTGTGCAGCTAGCGATGGCGCTATTGCAGCGCTTAGTGTGATTGATTATCTACGCGAACACGCTTAATATTTTTGCTTGCAGCAGTTCGTGCACTATTTTGCTGCGCAACCTGCTGGGTGCGAACTAATCGCCTTTAAGCAGCGGCTTTGGATGAATTTCGTATTCTATCCCTGCACCGCCCCAAGGCGATTAGCCACACTAGCACACGGGTGCTAGAATTGCCTTTTATCATTAAAAATTCTAAATTCAAAATATTCTAGAATTCCTACTTCATCAAAAAATATCAAAATTTAGCCTTTTTGGCCCCAGCAGCCCAGTCGCTCTGCGAAAACTTTTACACCGTTTTTCTGCGCCGATATTCGGCTTGAAAATTCGGCGCAAAATTTTCGCAGCTGCTATCGCAGATGCGTCTCTAGCCCTGCGCCAAAAAAGCAAAAAATCGCCTCGCAATATTTGAACCTTTTATTTTTACTTAATGTTATTAGAATTTTATTCTAGAATTCCCACTTTATCAAAAAATATCAAAATTTAGCCTTTTATAAAGCAGATTTTTATATAATTTCTTTCTAAATTTTTAGGGGATTTTTATGAAACATATCAAAAAATTTAAAGAACTAGCTAGTAAAGGTGCTCTAGCAGCCATCATGGCAACTGGCCTTGCAGGCTGTAATTCTGGCGGAGGCGAGCAAGCAAACACCGCAGTAGTAAAGCAAAACGCCACTGTTTTCATAGAAAAAACAGACCAAGGCTACAAAATCGCAGATGAGTTTCCTAGCAATGAAACCCGTGTGTTTTTGCGTGAAAAGGACGCTGAGGGCAATATGAATGAAAGGCTTTTAAGCCAAGCTGAAATCGACAAGCTGCTAAAAGAAGAAAACGCTAAAATTGACGCTGGCACAAGCAATCTTACAAATGGTAATGCCCAAATGAGTAGCGGCGGCATGAGCTTAGGCGAGGCGATACTAGCAAGCGCAGCTGGCGCAATCATCGGCTCGTGGATAGGCTCAAAGCTCTTTGGCAGCCCAGGCTTTAACGCTGCTAGGCAAGGTGCTTACTCAAATCCAAGCGCTTACTCACGCAGCCAAAGTAGCTTTGGTGGCGCAAAAACAGGCGCAGCCAGCAGTGGGGCAAAAAGCGGCTTTTTTGGTGGAAACAAAGCAGCAAGCGCAGCCGGTTCTAGTTTTGGTGGTTGAGATAAAAACTAAAAGGAGAGAAAATGGAGCAAATTAGTATAGAACAAAAAATGTTAATGACTTTGTTAGGTGCAGAACTAGCAAAAAATGGAAAAGATTTGAGCGACCTAAGTCAATTGCTAATTGATATAGAAAGTACAAATGATGTAGGTCAAATTTTTAAAATCATAACAAAATACTTCCCAAAACAAGTAAAATAAAGCTTTGCTAATATATTAAATTCTAGAATTCCTAGCAAAAAGCCCAAAAGCCTAGGAATTCTAGAATTCCTACAACACAAAAAGCAAAAATACCGCACCGATAATGATACGATAAACCCCAAAACTTATATAAGAAAACTTGCTAACAAAGCTTAAAAAAGCTCTTAGCACAAAAAGCGCTACCACAAAGGCAACCGCTGCGCCAAGCAAGAATAAATAAATATTATCAGCATTTGAGATAAAAAGCTCTCTATTTTTAAACACATCATAAAAAGTCGCCGCAAACATCGTAGGCAACGCAAGCAAAAAGCTAAATGCCGCAGCCCCTGTGCGAGAAAGCCCGCAAAGCAAGCCTGCTACTATCGTAGAGCCGCTGCGAGAGGTGCCTGGTATCATCGCAAGGCACTGCGCAAGTCCTATTATGAAAGCTTGTTTGTAGCTGATTTTAGCGATTTCGTCATGGCTGCCAGCCTCAAAGCTGATTTTTTCAGGGTTTTTGCGGCGCATGAGTAGTTCTACAGCTATGAAAACCACGCCGCCGATGATGAGCGCATATGCCACAACAGAGGGCGAAAAAAGCTCTTTTATATGTTTATACAGTAGCAGACCTATAAGCCCTGTTGGCACAAAGCCGATGATAAGCTTTGCTATAAGGCTAGGTTCTGCGATTAAGCGCTTAAAAAACATCGCCGCCACAGCCAAAATGCTGCCAAGTTGAATGGCTACCTCAAAGCATTTTAAGGTATCATTTCCCTCGTGTGAAAGCCCTAATAAATGCGCACCAAGTATCATGTGCCCAGTTGAACTAACTGGCAAAAACTCAGTTAGCCCCTCTATAATACCCAAAATAATAGCTGAAAAAATATCCATTTTTGTCCTTAAAATCTAGAATTCCTTAAGCAATTCTAGAAGTTTTTGTATGATTTTAGCTAAAATTTTACTAGAATTTATAAAATATTTTACTAAAGTATATTTTTTAATATTTTTAATGAAAAATACTAGCAAATTCTAAAACTTTTTAAAAAATGGAACGCTTTTTGCTTTTATCAAAATAAATTAAATCACCCAAAAGCCAAAAGGCTAGAAAGGACTTCAACTATGATGCGTTCACTTTGGTCAGGCGTTTCAGGTCTGCAATCACACCAAATCGCAATGGATGTAGAAGGCGACAATATCGCTAATGTTAATACTGCAGGCTATAAATATAGCCGCGCAAACTTCTCTGATCTTTTATCTCAAACAAGCAAGCCAGCCACAGCCCCAGAGGGCGAACTAGGCGGTAAAAACGCTATGCAAGTAGGTCTTGGAACACAAATTATCTCAACACAACAAATATTCACCCAAGGCTCACTACAAACAACTGATGTTTGGAGCGATATGGCTATTCAAGGTGAGGGCTTTTTTGTAGTTAGTCCTGATGGCGGACTTACTAAGTACTATACTAGAAACGGAGCCTTTACTCGTGATGTGCTAGGAAACTTCGTAGATAGCAACGGATATATCGTCCAAGGCTGGATGAGAGATGAGGATACTGGCACCATAGACCCTACTGTGCCGGTTACAAACATAAACATTGAACCAGGTCTAAGCATGCCAGCAAATCCTACTACCGAGATAAAGTATAAAGGTAACCTAAACACCGGCGAGCATATAGGCACTCAAAGCGCAGCTATTTACAGCTTAGATAGCAACCACGGCTGGTTTGATACCTCAGGCAATGGTAATCTTACAGCTGATAAGCTCTTTGCCCCTACTCGTGACGCTAGTACAGAAAACGACACTAGCAAAGACACACTATATATGGATAGCAAAAACCAAGTGCGCCTAAGAGAGCGTGGCGTGGATATGGGTGTAATATACGATGAAAACGGCGATGCGCTAAATCTAAGAGATGGTCAAGGTATCTGGGTAAGCTACGCTGATGCTAAGGCAGTATTTGCTGGTAATAATAATGCTGGTATAACTATACCAACAACAGGACAGCCACCAGTGCCAAATGGTCGCCTTGATATAAATATAAATGGTGTAGATATAAGACGCAGCGTACAAAACCTAAACGAAGTAGTAGCTGCTATAAATGAGTTTACTGTCCAAACAGGAGTTAGTGCTAGCGTAATCAATGGAAATCAAATCCAGCTAACAAATCAAAACAACCTAGGCACAACAGCCAGTGCTAAAAATATCAAAATCTTTTCAAATGGTAATGCGAACAATATAGATTTTGGTGGTGGTGCTGATAAGTTTAGTGCTGCTGTAATCACAGCCTATCAATACACTTATAGCTCAGTAGGTGGTGCTGCATCTCATAGCTATGATGATAGTGCTGTAAGGCAGTTTACTACCACAGAGGACTTGCGTGAGGCTATGCAACAAGACGCTAGAAAATATATAAACTATGATGGAGACTTGCTGACTTATGCAGCACCAGCAGCTGGCGGCACAAGAACAGCAGCTAGCCAATGGGTAGATAATAACAACGCTTACACTGCGCCTGCTTATAAAAACAAAAACGATGGTGTTAAAGTAACTGTAAATGCTCAAGGTCAATTTGAGATAAATAACCCAGCAGGCGATGCCTTTAACGAAGATGACTACTATGGCAAGACTTTTGCTGATAAAAAGGGTGATGTTATCACTGATGATACAGTTGCAACTGGTACAAAACCTGAAAACCTAAACACAAACGACGATGATAAAATAGTAACCATAGCTGTAACTGCCCTAAGCACCGATACAGTAAATGTAAATACTAGGATGAAAGACGCATTTAGCAACCTAAATGGCTCTCTAAGTATAGGGGCAAGCACTGGCAAAACTAGCTCAGCTCTAAAAATGAGTGCGCACTCTATGACAACTGAGTTTTATGACAGCCTTGGCTCTAAGCACGAAATCACAGTAGAGTATAGAAAGGTAAGCTACAGCCCAGAAAATGGCACTGAGTGGAGCATAATGGTAACAGTGCCAGAACCAGGTGTGATAAACCTTGACCCAGAAGCAGGTGCGTATAAAAATGTGGTAACTGGAAATATCCGCTTTGGCACTGATGGTTCGCTAATCGGCTATAGCCCAAGTACCATCAACTACACAGCAAACAACGGCTCAGCCGCAGGTCAAACAATCTCGCTAAACTTTGGCACACTAGGTGGCTTTGATGGAATTACTAGCTATGATGAAAAATCAAACACCGAAAACATCGCACAAGATGGCTACACAGGCGGAACGCTAAATGGCCTAAGAATCGATCAAAGCGGTAAAATCATCGGTTCTTTTACCAACGGACATAGCCTTGCTCTAGCGCAAGTTTCTATGGCTACATTTACAAACAACAACGGCCTTGAAAAGCTTGGCGGAAATGTCTGGGGCGAGACAGCAAACAGCGGTGCTCCGGTAATAGGCGCAGCTAGCACAGGAAGCCGTGGAAAGATAAACGCAAGCACCTTGGAGATGAGCAATGTCGACCTTAGCCACGCCTTTACTCAACTAATCGTTATCCAAAGAGGCTATCAAGCAAACTCTAAGACGATAACAACGAGTGATAATATGTTAAATACTTTGCTGCAACTAAAGCAATAGTTTTTTTAGCATATTTTGGCAATTCGTCTCGCAGCACTATTGCGAACTAATCGCCTTTAAGCGGCGGCTTGGGATGAATTTTGTATTCTATCCCTGCGCCGCCGCCAAGGCGATTAGCCACACTAGCACCACGATACTAGAATTGCCTAGGAATTCTAGAATTCTTAGTAATATATCTTTGGAATTCTAGAATTCCTATCGCTTGGGCGTTCGCTAAGTGCGCCTGCGCTCGTGCTTGCTAGCTTTTAGCGCATCTACTCCACGATACTTGCTAAAAACAAAGTTTAAGGAATTCTAGTTTTCTCTACTAGAATTCCCTTTGGAATTCTAGAATTCCTAGCAATATCTCTTAGGAATTCTAGTTTGAATTCTAGAATTCCAAAAACACTTTTTTAGGAATTCTAGAATTCCTAAGTATTTCATAAAAAATACTAAATTCACAAAGTCTCTCAAATGATATTTTAAGATTATTTTTAACTTCTTTCTATTTGATTTTAAGTATTAACAAGGCAAAATTACGCCCTTATTTTGTGAAAGAGGATATTTGTATGAAAGTAGTCAAACGCAACGGCAGAACAGAAGAACTAGACATAGCTAAAATCAAAAAATACACAAAAGACGCAGTCGCTGGGCTAAATAATGTAAATCAAAGCGAACTAGAAGTAGACGCACAAATTCAGTTTAGAGACATGATAAGCACAGAAGAGATTCAAAAAACGCTTATAAAAACCGCAGTAGAAAAAATAGACCTTGACCGCCCTGATTGGACTTTTGTAGCAGCTAGGCTTTTTTTATACGACCTTTATCACAAGACCACAGGCTATACAGGATACAATCATTTGCGCGATTATTTTGAGCATGGCGAAAAGGCTGGGCGTATTTTTCTAGGGCTAAAAGACAAATATGATTTAGATGAGCTAAATGCGTATATAAAGCCTGAGCGTGATTTGCAATTTACTTATCTTGGCATAAAAACGCTATATGATAGATACTTAATCAAAAATAGCAAGGGCGAGCCTATTGAGTTGCCGCAGCAGATGTTTATGGCAATTGCCATGTTTTTAGCACAAAATGAGCTTGATAGCATGGGCTGGGCAAAGAAATTTTATGATCTAATCAGTAAGTTTGAGGTCATGCTAGCAACCCCAACTCTAAGCAACGCTCGCACCACTCGCCACCAGCTAAGCAGCTGCTATGTAGGCAGCGCGCCTGATAATATAGAAGGCATTTTTGATAGCTATACTGAAATGGCACTTCTAAGCAAGTTTGGCGGTGGTATAGGCTGGGACTGGTGCAATGTGCGTGCGATGGGTGGCAGCATAGATGGACATAAAAACGCAGCCGGTGGTGTGGTGCCGTTTTTAAAAATCGCAAATGATATAGCAGTAGCAGTAGATCAGCTAGGCACTCGCAAAGGTGCAATCAGCGTATATATAGAGCCGTGGCACATGGATATAGATGACTTTTTAGAACTTCGCAAAAACTCAGGCGAAGAGCGTCGCAGAACGCATGAGCTATTTCCAGCTCTATGGATAAATGATCTTTTTATGAAGCGTCTAGCAAATAATGAGCGCTGGACGCTTTTTGATCCAGCTGATACACCTGATCTTTGCTCGCTTTATGGTGATGAGTTTGAAAAAAGATATTTGGAGTATGAAAAAGATGAAAATATCGCAAAAAGCTCGGTTTTAGCAAAAGATCTTTGGAAAAAAGTGCTTATGAATTATTTTGAGACTGGAATGCCGTTTTTGTGCTTTAAAGATACAGCAAACCGCGCAAATCCAAACGACCACAAAGGACTAATAAGAAGCTCAAATCTTTGTACTGAGATTTTCCAAAACACCGAGCCAAACTACTATAAAATCAAAATCCGCTTTAATGACGGCAGTAGCGTAAGCTATGATGAAAAAGAACTAGTAAAGCTTGATAATGGTATCACAAAAGAAGCCAAAAAAATCACCGCCCTTGATAAGCTGGGCGGCAAAGATATTTATATAGTAGAAAAAGAGCGAACTGAAGGCAAAACCGCAGTTTGTAATCTAGCTAGCATAAATCTAAGCAAGATAAACACAAAAGAAGATATAGAGCGAGTAGTGCCAATAGCAATTCGCATGTTAGATAATGTAATTGATCTAAACTTCTACCCGCTAGCAAAGGTAAAGGACACAAACCTAGCAAGCCGTGCTATAGGGCTTGGCGTGATGGGAGAAGCACAAATGCTAGCACAGAAAAAAGTAGCATGGGGTAGCTACGACCATCTAAAGCTAATAGACAAAACAATGGAAAATATAAGCTATCAAGCTATAAAAGCTAGCTCAAACCTTGCGCTTGAAAAGGGAAAATATCCTGATTTTGAAGGCTCAAAGTGGAGCAAGGGGATAATGCCTATTGATACAGCAAACAAAGCTGCTAAGGCTCTAACAAACACAGATGATCTTTTTGATGATATGGCGTGCGACTGGCAAGGGCTAAGAGAAAAGGTAAAAAAAGACGGCATGAGAAATGGCTATCTAATGGCTATTGCGCCAACTTCAAGCATAAGCATACTTGTAGGCACAACGCAAACTATAGAGCCTGTTTATAAGCGCAAATGGTTTGAGCAAAACCTAAGCGGTATGATACCAACAGTGGTGCCTGAGCTGAATTTAGATAACTGGGAGTTTTACACCCCTGCTTATGATCTGGATCAAAAAGTGCTAGTTAAAGCAGCAGCTGTAAGGCAAAAATGGATAGACCAAGGTCAAAGCCTAAATATTTTTATGAGTTTAGATAAAGCAAGTGGTGGGTATCTAAATGAAATCTACACGCTTGCGTGGCAGCTAGGTGTAAAATCAACCTATTACCTAAGAAGCCAAAGCGCAGAGAGCAGCCATCTTGATAATAAGCCGGTGGCTGACCGATCAGTAGAGTGCGAAGGATGTCAGTAAGGGGCTTTTAAAGGCTCAGCTTGTGGGTGCTTTTTGCCAGCCAAGTCTTGCGCAGCCCTGCGCCTTACGCAGAAGCTTCTGCTCGCTTTCTTGCGGCTTGCGTCTTAAAAAGCTATCGCAGAACTTCTGCGAACGCTATCGCTACGGCTCACAAAGGCTAGCGCAGCGACTTGGCAGACAAAAATCACCTCACAATCTTAGAGCCTTTACTGCTGAGAATTCTAAAATTCCATAAAATTCGTCATTGCGAGGGAGCAAAGCGACCGAAGCAATCTCATTTATTAAGTCTTGAACGAGATTGCTTTGTCGTTCGCTCCGCTCACTCTTCGCAATGACGGAATTTCAGCAATGACAGAATTCTAGAATTCGCGTAGTCGTTTGGACTTCGCGGTAGCGGCAGTAAAAACAGGCTCCAAGATTTTTTAGTGATTTTTGCTTTTAAAGCCGCAGCGCTAGCCGTGGGGCTGTGTCCGCGGTAGCGGCTGCCAAAATTTCGTGCTGATTTTTCAAGGCGAGAGCCGCAGGAAAACAGTGCGAAAGTTTTGGCAGAACAAGCTGGGCTGCGTAAGGCTTTAAAAGTAAAAATCACAAAAAAGCTGAGCCAGCCAATAAAAAATCAATAAAAAATCAATAAGAAAAAAGATGATAGATTTTAAAAACAAACCGATTTTTCTAGCCCCACTTGCTGGGCTAACCGACCTACCTTTTCGCCAAATAGCCAAAAAATGCGGCTGTGATGTAAGCATTAGCGAGATGATAAGCGCAAACGCCCTTGCCTTTGGCAGCCAAAAAACCATAAAAATGCTAGAACGAGCTGAGGGGGAGAGCCCCTATATCGTCCAGCTAGAGAGCAGCGATGCTAAAAATCTAGCAAAATCAGTGGAGTTTTTAAACACTTGCGATGGCATAGAAGGCATTGATCTAAACTGCGGCTGTCCTGTGCCAAAGGTCTTTAAACAAGGTGCAGGCTCTGCGCTTTTGGGCGCGCCAAAGCTGCTTTGTACTTTGATAGAAACCATTAAAAAAACCAGCAACAAACGCTACACCAGCGTAAAACTGCGCCTTGGCATAAATGAAAGTAGATTAGAGGATTTTGCAAAAGACATTGAGAGCGCTGGGGCTGATTATATCGTCATTCACGCACGAACAAGGGCTGGGGGCTTTAGCTCAGAGCCAAACTGGCAGGCGGTAAAAAACATAAAAGCAAAGCTAAAAATCCCAGTTATCGCAAATGGTAGCATAGATGAGCTAAACGCTGCTAGCGTGCTAGAAAACACAGGCGCAGATGGGCTGATGATAGGGCGTGGGGCTATAGGCAAGCCGTGGATTTTCTCTGTTTTAAAAGGGCAGGGTGAACCCAGCGCTGCGCAGAAAAAAGAGTTGATTTTAGAGCATTTTGCCTTGGCTTGTGAATTTTATGGCGAGCACGGCGTAGCAATGATGAGAAAGCATTTGCACGAGTATAGCAAGGGCTGCGCTGGTGCGCCTGTTTTTCGCACGAAAATAAACGCCGAAGGCGAGGCAAAAAAGGTTTTGGAGCTAATAAAAGAGTTTTTTAGTATTTAGAAACTTGGCAAATTCGTCATTGAGGGGCGAAGCGAAGCAAGGAATTTTAGAATTCCTAGGCTTTTTGGGGGTTAGGG